>Ga0265293_10000205_pt1 | contig 146248 bp, 133 predicted proteins | sample Munlanlewell138R_FD_192505 | JGI IMG/M metagenome (GOLD analysis project Ga0265293, IMG submission 192505) | Leachate microbial communities from a municipal landfill in Southern Ontario, Canada - Leachate well 138R | ecosystem: Engineered > Solid waste > Landfill > Unclassified | place...
TATAATGCTCATCCACCGAAACCACAGCAGTACCACACTCCGTAGCTGCCAACCGAGCCATAAAAAAATCTGTATATACACCGCTGCTGCTTGTGTTATACAACGGTGCAACACCGTTGGGGCTGTCTGTAAACAGGCTGTAACGCATAGCTCCGCCCACCACATAGTTGCCGTCCTGGTCTGCCGTTACGGCTGTGAGATAGTGAACTCCACTACTACCGTAAATATCATTAAGCCCCGTAACTTCTCCCGTTTGCTTGTTAAAACGTACCAAGGTAGGGTCATTTCCATGTCCTGCAGGACGGTCTATAGAGTAGCTCCCCCAGATTGTAGAACGACCATTGGCAGCTAAAGCCACCTCATTGCCGTTTAGGGAAACTCCAAGAGCTTCATAAGTTCCCGTGGAGGCTAACGGGTCAATATACCCATCGGGTATTTTGCTCCATTGTACTTCACCCTCTGAGTTCATCTTTAAGATATAAGGTCTGTTACCCGAATAAGAAACGCTGTCAAAAGTATGGTTTCCAAAAGTAACAGGATTAGAATTACTGCCACTTTGAAAGTATTTACCTATTATATATATATCTGAATTACTATCAATAGTTATATCGGTATTTTCTATGACATTGTCGGCTCCTGCTAATATTTGCTTATACCACCAGTCATCTAAATCATTAGCGTTAAAAGACAGGAAAAAATTATATTTACCATAATCGGGTTGTTTAAAACTTACTCCGTTAAAAGAATCCATTGTACAATTAGCGTCTCCCCAACCTGCAAGATAATAGCGGTTCAGGGCTTCATCATAACGGAACGTAAGGTTTGTGTCATAAATAAAACCCTCCATAGGTAGCTGTAAAGGCGTTCCTGTAACATTGCCGGTAATAGCATCAAATTTTACTAAATAATAGCGTAAATCAGCCCATTCTTCTGCTTGGGGAGGTATGGTCAAAGTTCCGTCTAAATGTACTCCCTCTTTTAAACCAATAATAGTATGCAGTATATTATTGCTGTCTATCTGTAAATCAAACACACATATGTTATTGTTAGCATTACTTACATCACCCTGATAATTCTTACGCCAGAGCAACTCACCGTTATCGGTATCGTACTTTAGTAAAAAACCTGTTTTACGCCCTTCCTGTTCCTGTTGTCCGGATACATAAGGCAGGCAATCGTCATCGCTAAAGCAGGTTTGGGGTTCATTTGTATTTCCGGTATTATTTACAGCGACACTTACATAAATCCCTCCGTTGTTATCCAATATCATATTAAAGGCACGGTTATTGCCCCCTCCTCCTCCTATGACCCTACTCCAGCGGTACACCCCGCCACAGGTAAAGGAAGTGATGATGATATTACGACCAGAAGAGCCGATACCGTAATCGGGTACGAGGTTTCCGTCCACGTGGGTGCTGCCCGAAGCAATCGTACCCAAAAAGTAATAGTTGTTGTCTTCGTCTGTTGCTATATCCCATATAAGCTCTGCTCTGAAACTATTATTAAGTATTCCTTCTTGTTCATTGGTTACTTTAGCACTTCCGCCTCCGTGTTTTGCCCATTGCCACTGGTAGTCTTGGGCATAAGAGCCAAAAGCCGTAAACAACAAGCCAATAGCCAATAGCCAATAGCCATTAGTTAATACGTAATGTTGTCTGTTTGTTTTCATAATCAGTAGTTTTAATCCTCCCCCAACCCCTCCAAAGGAGGGGAGAAGAAGAAAGTTATTAATCGCTAAAATAATAAAACAATGCTAAAGTCTTGTGCTTTAGCATTGTTAATTATTCTTTTCAGGTTATTTTTTAACTAATTTTTGATGTAAAATTGTGTTTCCGTCTGCCTGTAGTGTAATGATATACGTGCCGGACAAGTCCGTAAACTTAAAAAGAAAATTTTTAAAAAAAAGCAATGTTTTCTTTCTGGTTTTGTAGCCTGATAAAATGTACTAAAACCACAATTATTCCGTTTTGTAAGGATAGTTTGTACGTAGTTTGTACGATGAATTAAAAAAAAATGTTTATTCGTAATGAATATTAGTATATTTGCACCCGATTTTCGTGAAAAAATGAGAAGAAATTTTGTTCTTTTTTTTGGATTATTCCTTTTGAATTTTGCTTCTGCTCAAATTCACGAGGTGGGTGTTTTTGTTGGAGGGAGTAATTTTATAGGAGATGTAGGAAAAGAAAAACACATCTCACCGGATAACCTTGCTTTTGGAGGCATTTACAAATGGAACAAAAGTACACGTCATTCGTGGAGATTTTCAATTATGCGTTCTACGCTAAATATAGATGATGCTTTGGCAGACTCAAAATCAAGACAAGAACGAGGCTTTGCTCTTGAAAACAAAGTAACCGAAGTTTCGGCAGGATTGGAATTTAATTTTTTTGAGTTTAACCTGCATAATTTGGGATTTAAAATAACACCTTATGTACACACAGGTCTAAGTTATTTTTGGTACGACAATAAGTACATCGTAAGCGGAATTGCAAAAAATGACGGAGAAAGAAGCGGAGGTTTAGCCATTCCGATGACCGTGGGGATTAAGTTTAATGTGGCAAACAATTGGGTTGTAGGAATAGAGTCGGGTGTGAGATATACATTTGTGGACGATTTAGACGGGAGTAACCCCAAAAGCAGCAAATACCAACAATACAAATTCGGAAATCTGAACAGCAATGATTGGTATGTGTTTACCGGACTTACCATCACATATACTTTCGGACAAAATCCGTGTTATTGCCCTTTGTAAGATATGAGTTTACTTGAAAAAATAGATAAAGACAGGTTGCCCCGGCACATAGCCGTAATTATGGACGGTAACGGACGATGGGCAAAACAAAGAGGAAAACTTCGTATTTTCGGACACCAAAACGGTAAAAAATCCGTTCAGAGAATTGTTGAAAATTGTGCAAGACTGCAAGTTCAGAACTTAACCCTTTATGCCTTTTCAACCGAAAACTGGAACCGCCCGAGAACAGAAGTCGAAGCCCTTATGAAACTATTGATAGGAGCTCTCAAAAGTGAGTTAAGAAAACTTTTAGAAAACAACATCAGACTCAAAACCATAGGAAATTCTGATCTGCTCCCCGAGTCTATCAGAAAACAACTTTTTGACGCTATCGAAAAGACCAAAAACAACACGGGAATGACACTCACCATAGCACTCAGTTATGGATCAAGAGAAGAATTAACAAATGTTTTTAAAAACATTTGTGGGAAAGTTAAAAATAATATAATTTCGATTGATGCTATTGATGAATCGGTTATAAATCAGCACCTTTACACACACGATTTGCCCGATGTGGATTTACTTATCCGAACCAGTGGAGAACAAAGGATAAGTAATTTCTTGTTGTGGCAGATTGCTTATGCGGAGCTGTATTTTACGCAAGTGCTATGGCCCGATTTTCAAGACAACGATTTATATGAAGCTATCATCAGTTATCAAAACAGAGAACGCAGATTTGGAAAAACAAGCGAACAGATTAAATAAACTCACTGCCTTACACAAGAAGTTTATTATTACAGGAATTTTATGCTTAGGAGCACTTTTTACCTATGCACAACCCAACGAAGAATTTGCTTCGGGTAAGTTTTATATATTAGGCGGAGTTGAGGTTACCGGCAAAGTCAATTATCAAGAGCAAACCGTTGTTACATTTTCGGGTCTTGAAAAAGGAGATAGAATTCAGGTTCCGGGCGAAGAGGTTTCTAATGCTATCAAAAAATTGTGGGGACTTGGGCTGTTCAGCGATATTAACTTTTATGTAAACAACATCAAAGGAGATAGTATATTTTTGCGTTTGCACCTCAACGAGTTGCCAAAACTGAGCGATGTCAGAATAGAAGGCATTAAAAAATCAAAGGGAGAAACCATCATCAAAGATGCCAACCTTACTAAAGGTAAGATTGTTAACGAAAACCTTATTACCACGACCAAAAATTATATCGAAAATAAATACCGCAAAGAAGGCTATTACCGAACCAAAGTTATTATTAGCACAGCTCCAGATACAATTGAAAATCAGGTAAAAATGCTCGTTAATATAGATAAAGGCTCTAAAACAAGAATCAGTTCAATAGACTTTGAGGGCAATAGCGTTTATTCTGATGGACAGCTTCGCAGGACGATGAAAAAGACTAAAGAAAAAAGTCTTTTAAGAATGTTCCGATTCGATTTACGATCTTCCAAGTATATCAGAGAAGAGTATAAAAACGATTTGGTTTCCATAATCGATAAATATAAAGAAAACGGATATCGCGATGCTCGTGTTGTATCTGATACTATTGTTTATAATCCGGAAAAAGACCGTTTGTCGTTTAACATAAAGGTTGAAGAAGGAAATAAATACTACTTCGGAGACATTAAATTTTTAGGAAATTCTGTATATCCTGATGATTTGCTTAGAAGGATTCTGGGAATAACAAAAGGAGATGAATACAACGGAATCTTGCTTCAGAGAAGAATTGAAGACAACACCAAGCCCGACCCGGAAGACCTAACAAGCCTGTATCACAACAACGGGTATTTGTTTTCCCGCATCAATGCTGTAGAAACTAGAACTGTAAACGACACCATTGATTTCGAAATCAGGATTACCGAAGGTCCGATAGCTTATTTTAACAACATTACGGTAGTCGGAAACGAAAAGACCAACGATAAAGTAATTTACAGAGAGCTTCGCACAAGACCAGGTCAAAAATGGAATAAAGAACTTGTCGTACGGACAGTACGTGAGCTCGGACAACTCGGATTTTTTGATGCAGAAACTATCCGTCCCGAAGTAAAAAATCCTGACCCTATATCCGGAACAGTTGATGTGGAGTGGAATGTTGTAGAGCGTGGAGCAAGTCAAATTCAACTTCAGGGAGGCTACGGAGGAGGAGGTTTTATAGGAACTTTAGCCCTTTCATTTAACAACTTTTCTATCGGAAGTCTTTTCGATAAAGAGGCTTACAAGCCACTCCCTATGGGAGACGGACAAAGTTTGGCTCTGCGATTGCAAGGAGGTTCTTATTTTCAAACTTACAGTCTCTCTTTTACCGAACCTTGGTTAGGAGGTAAAAAACCTATTCAGTTTACCGGTTCTGTTTCGTATAGCAAACAATATATGTTTAACTGGTACAACAGAGATGTGGACAGAAGCCAAGGGTTTAATATCATTTCCATTTATTTAGGACTGGGCAAACGACTTACCGTACCGGATGATGACTTTTATTTGCGTCAAGGAATAGGTTATCAGCATTACGACATCAATAATTATCGTATCGGATTGTTTAGTTTTGAGAATGGTTTTGCGCGAAATCTTTCCTACACAGTCGGATTCAGCCGAAATAACAAAGGACACAACCCTATTTTTCCTACTACCGGAGCAGAAATAGGAGTAACCGGTAAATTTACTTTCCCATATTCTTTGGTAAACGGAGTGGATTATGCCAATTTGAAAAACCAAGAAGAATACAAACTCAAATATAACGACAGAGGTGTTCAGGATTATCAGGTCAATGAAAATGACGAACGTCCTTTAAATGGAGATTACGTAAAAATTGTTAGTACTGACAGCAACGGAAACCATACTTACGAAAAGGTTTATGCCTATCAGGACGCAAGCCCTGACCAAGCAAAAATCGACCAAAAAAGATTCAATTGGTTAGAATATTACAAAATTAAGTTCAACGTAGATGCTTATACGCAACTTAGAGGTAAATTTGTTTTGCGTTCTGCCGCAGAATTCGGATATTTGGGAGCATATAATAACGATAGAGGTATGGTTCCCTTTGAGCGATTCTTTGTCGGAGGAGACGGATTGGCTAATTTTTCCCTTGACGGAAGAGAAATGATTCAGATGAGAGGATATCCGAACAACTCGCTTACCGACCCGAACGAAGGAGGAACTATTTATAACAAGTTTTCTTTAGAATTGCGTTATCCGATAACTATGAAACCAATGGCTTCGATTTACGGACTCGCATTTTTAGAAGCTGGAGCGGCTTATAACAATTTTAAGGACTATAATCCGTTTCAATTAAAACGCTCTGCCGGAATGGGTCTTAGAGTGTTTATGCCTGCCTTTGGATTGTTGGGAATTGATTTTGCACACGGTTTCGACCCTATTTACGGAGGAACTCGCAAAAACGGTTGGGAAACACACTTTATCATCGGACAGCAATTTTAAAAAAGATTGGCACGATATTTTCTAACTTAAAACAAGTGTTATGAAAAAATACATTTTAATATTGTTTTTGGGAGGATGCATTTTTGCAGACGCTCAGTCAAGCAGAGGACCTAAAATCGGATATTTTGATATGACCACGATTTTAAAAAGTGTCCCCGAATTTGCCGAAGCAAACAACCAATTAGAGCTTAAAGCCCAGCAGTGGAAAAAAGAAATTGACGACAGACAAGCTCAAATCAATCTGCTTATTGAAGAATTAAAAACCGAAAGAGTTCTTCTTACCAAAGAACTTATCGAAGAAAAAGAAGAAGAAATTGCCTTTTTGCAAAACGAATTGTCAGATTATCAACAAAAAAGATTTGGTCCGTTAGGAGATTTATACACCCAAAAAGCGGTGCTTGTAAAACCTATTCAAGACCAGGTTTTCTCTATTGTAAAAGACATAGCCGAAAGAAGAAATTACGATTTTATTTATGATATGTCATCTGCCTCTAATGGACTGATACACGCTAACAAAAGGTTTGATATGAATGACGAAATCATAAATGCCCTGACAAGAGCTGCAAAACGAGACCAAGCAGAGAGAAAGCGAATGAGCAAAGAAGAAGAACAAGCCGAAGACGATAAAAAATACGACCCTGACTTAAAACAAAAAGAAGAAGAACGTCAGGCAAAGTTAGATGAAAGACAGAAGATAATTGATGAGAAAAAAGCAGAACGCGACAAAAAACGTCAGCAAACTCAAGAAGAAAGACAAAAAGCCATAGAAGAACGCAAAAAACAAATCGAAGAACAAAGAGCCGCTAAAGAAGCCGAAAGAGAACGCAGGCTCGAACAACGGAAAAAAGAAATAGAGGAAAGAAAAAACGCTAACAAAACAGATTAGAAAAACAAAAAAAAGTTAAAAATTAAAAAAACACAAAAATGAAACAAATGAAATCAGTATTTATTGTAGCAGCTTTATTATTCGGAGCGATTCAGTTCGGAAATGCTCAAAAAGTAGCTCATATCAATGTTCAGGCTCTTATGGAAAACCATCCGGACTTGCTCAAAGCACAAAAGCAGATAGAATCGATTGCAGAGTCTTATGAGAAAGATTACACGGGTATGCTGTCTGAGTTTAACACCAAAAAAGACAAGTACATAGCAGAAGAAAGCACGATGACCGATGCTCAAAACCAAGAGCGTGCCAACGAATTGCAGAACATGGAAAAAAACATCCGCGATTTTATGACAACAGCTCAGAAAAACTTACAAGAGAAGGAGATGGAGTTTACAAAACCTATTATGGATAAAGTAAAAGAAGCCATTCAAAAAGTTGCTCGAGAAAAAGGATATGAGTATGTTTTTGACTCTACCACAGGAGCCTCTAACCTTATTCTTGCCGAAGGACCGGATTTGCTTACAGATGTAAAAAAAGAATTAGGTCTGTAAAAACAACAGCTAAAACAGAATTTAAAAAGTCGGAGGATTACTTCCGACTTTTTTTGTGAGAAAAACTTACCCTTCCTTTTGCCAAGTTGAATTTGTTTCGGCTTCTAAAAAAACCTTTGCAAATAGAGGGAAATATAAAGATTCTGAAAATGGGGTTTTAAAGTCAAACCCCATTATATAACTTATACTATAAAGGATAGCATTTTTGTTACAAGTAAATTATCTGATTCCGTGCATTTTCTTTTTCAACATCGGGTTCATTAATACCAAAATAAGTGCGATGGTAATCGGCATTACAGCAATAATTAAGAAGAAAACAGATAATGAATATTCAGACGAAATTTTGTCAATCATTCCTCCCATCATTCCTGCTAATTTATTTGAAATCGCAGAAGCCAAGAACCAGAATCCGAAGATTAATCCGATCAGTTTTTTAGGCGAAAGTTTACTTACGTACGAAAGTCCTACTGGTGATAGGCATAACTCTCCCATGGTTTGGAAAAAATAAGCCAAAACCAACCAAAGCATACTCACTCTCACAGCTCCGGCTGCTGCTCCTTGAGGAATATCCATCGCTCCGTACGCTACAACCAAAAAGCTGAATCCAACCAAGAATAATCCTAATGCAAATTTGATTGGTCCTGACGGATTCCAATATTTTTCCCATAATTTACTGAAAGCCGAAGCAAACATTACGATAAAAAATGCGTTTAAGATTTGGAACCAAGAAACGGTAACTTCTGTCTCAAGTGAAGTGAATTCTCTTTGTATTTTCCACAACCCTAAAACAGCGATTGAAGTAAATGAAATCAAAGTAAAAATAATCGTTAACGGATATTCTTTAAATATTTTTTTAGCCAATGAAAACAACACGTAAGTAACCACAGCTATTGGAAAAATAGTAAGTATAGCATCTATCCATTTGAATGACGTGGCAGCACCACCTTCCAAAACTCTTTGTGTATAGTCTTTTGCAAAAATACTGAGCGAACCTCCTGCTTGTTCAAAAGCCAAGAAAAAGAAAATACTGGCAACCATTAGTACTCCTACCACGAACAACCTGTCTTTTACAACATTTGAAGGAAGTTCCTCTTCTTTATTTTCTTCATCTGCTTTTAATTGATCGGCTTTGTTTAAAGGTTTATTTCCGATAACTCCGAATATCTTTTGTCCGAAATAGAACTGTAACATTCCGAAGAACATAAATACTCCTGCCAATCCAAATCCGTAATGCCATCCGATTTTTTCTCCTAAATATCCACACAATAATGATCCTAAAAACGCTCCAGCGTTGATTCCCATATAAAAAATCGTGTAACCGGCATCTTTTTTAGCACTTGTATCCGGATAAAGTTGCCCTACCATCGAAGAGATATTCGGCTTGAACATTCCGTTTCCAAGTATCATCAGTCCAAGACCTACATAGAAGAAATTTGCATCAAAACCTTCTAAAGCCATCGAGGCGTGTCCTAAGGTCATCAATAAAGCTCCAATTAAAATTGCCTTTCTGAATCCGGTGAGTTTATCGGCTATCATTCCTCCGATAAGAGGTGTTGCATACACCAACATTGTGTACCAGCCATAAAGACTCATAGCATCTGCATTTGTCCAACCCCAACCTCCTTTGGTAATTTCCGAAATTAAGAAAACGGTAAGTAAAGCACGCATACCGTAGTAGCTGAAACGCTCCCACATTTCAGTAAAAAACAATACGAATAAAGCGGCAGGATGCCCGAAAACTGTTTTGTCACTTGCACCCAATTTGTTTAAATGCGGTTCAAGTCGTTCTTCATTTAGATTCATAAAAGTGGATATTAAGTTAGGTTTTTGAATTTACAAAACGTAAAAGTACCTGTTTTTTTGTAAAATCAAAATTTAAGATATTATTTTTATTTTATTTTTAAGGCGAAATCCGTGTAAACGCATCTGAAAAAACAATCTATGTTTATAATTTTTCTAAAACAAAATTCTTCATCTTGGTATAAAGTTGCAAGCGAGTTGCTCCTCCGTAAATTCCGTGATTTTTGTCCGGATAAATTGCCCATTCAAACTGTTTGTTGTTCTGAATCAAAGCTTCAACCATCAGCATAGTGTTCTGAACGTGTACGTTGTCATCGGCACTTCCGTGAATAATCATATAATTTCCTTTGAGCTGATTTGCAAAAAAGATAGGTGAATTTTCGTCATATCCGTTTGGATTTTCTTGTGGAGTTTGCATAAAGCGCTCGGTATAAATCGTATCGTACAACCTCCAGCTTGTAACAGGAGCAACGGCAATAGCAAACGAAAAAACATCATTCCCTTTCAAAATACAGTTTGTGGACATAAACCCTCCGTAACTCCAACCCCAAATTCCGATGCGAGAAGCATCTACATACGAATAACTTCCGATTACTTTTGCTGCATCAATTTGGTCCTCTACTTCGTATTTTCCGAGTTCTTTGTAAGTGCATTTTTTAAATTCCGCTCCTTTAAAACCCGTTCCTCGTCCATCAACTGTTACGATAATATAATCCTCTTGGGTAAGCATATAATGAAAATAGTCGTCCGAGCTGTTCCAAGCATTATCTACTTGTTGCGAACCCGGGCCAGAATATTGATGCATCAAAACCGGATATTTTTTGTTCGGATCAAAATTCTTGGGTTTAATCATCCAAGCATTGAGTTTATGTCCTTTTTCGGTTGTAAGCTCAAAAAATTCTTTTTCGGGTAAATCAAATTTTTTCAATTTGTCTTTCAGAGCCGAATTGTCAATAATAACTTTGATTTCTTTGCCTGATTTTACTTCATTCAAAGTGTATTTTGGAGGTTCAGTCGCAGACGAATAAGAGTTGATAAAGAATTGATAATTCGGGCTGAAAGTGGCTTTGTTAGTTCCGTTTAGAGAGGATAAACGAACTTTATTCTTTCCGTTTAATCCTATTTTGTACACATCTCGGTTTGTCGAACCATTTTCTACCGATTGATAAAAAATAGTTTTGGTTTTCGAATCATAACCGTAAAACTGAGTTACGTCCCAATTTCCTTTGGTAATCTGACGGATTAGTTTTCCGTTTTTGTCGTAATGATAAATATGATTAAATCCGTCTTTCTCGGAAGTCCAGATAAAGCTGTTGTCGTCTAAAAATGTAAGGTTGTCTGTTATCTCTATATAATAATCATCCTTTTCGTTTAAGATAATTTTAGTTGAATTCGTTTTGGCATTTACAAAGTGAAAATCCAAATTGTTTTGATGGCGATTCATTACCTGAACACTCAACAAATTATCATCATTAGTCCATTTAATTCTTGGAATATAAAAATCATTATAATTTCCTAAATTAATTTCTGTAGATGTTTTTAGATTCGAATCATAGATGTGAAGCGAAACCTTCGAATTTTTTTCACCTGCTTTCGGGTATTTAAAAACATGTTGCGAAGGATATAATCCACTTGTGTAAACGTCCATCGAAAATTCAGGGACTTCGGTTTCGTCAAACCTTAGATATGCAATTTTATTTCCTGTTTTGTTCCATTCAAAGGCTCTTACAAAAGCAAATTCTTCTTCATAAACCCAGTCGGTAATTCCGTTGATGATATGATTTTGTTGCCCGTCTGTGGTAATTTTCGTTTCTGTTTTGGTGTTTAAGTCAAAGATGAAAAGGTTGTTTTCAGATACATAAGCAATTTTTTCCCCATCAGGCGAAAAAAGAGGTTCTTGTATTTTTTTATTGGTAAATTTTGTTAGTTTTTGAGTTGAAATATCAAAAATATAATAATCAGCCGTAAAGGAATGCCTATAAATAGATTGGCTGTTTGTAGCAATCAAAATTTTGTCTTCTTTTTCGCTAAAAACATAACTGTCAATAGAAAAGTCTTTGGTTGAGAAGAGTATTTTTTTCTTTTCTAATGTAGCAAAATCATATAAGTCTATCGAATTCCGATTCAGAACTGTATATTCATTAGAATTTTTCAAGGCTTGTAGTTCTTGCATTTGTTGGGTTCTAAAATATCCGCTCCAAATTTGTTCTAAGGTAATTTTTTCTTGTGCTGTAAGGCTTACGGAAATAAAAAAGAATAAAAAAAGTATTTTTTTGGTGCTCATTTCTTAATGAATTCAAATATAAAACCCCCAAGTTTAAGGAAAAAAATCCAATGACGTGGAATTTTAACAAAAAAACCATTTTCGGAGTTTATCTGTTTGCACAAGACTCGGTATTTTAGCGTAACTTTGCGTGTTGAAAATGTAATGTTGATTATGAGTTTTGATGTTCAAAAAATTCGGAAAGATTTTCCTATACTCTCACAGTCTGTCGGGAAATATCCGTTGGTTTATTTCGATAACGGAGCTACTTCGCAGAAGCCAAAAGTAGTAATTGATGCTATTTCGGAATATTATACTACCATAAATGCCAACATCCACAGAGGTGTGCATACTTTGAGTCAGTTGGCTACTGATGCTTATGAAATTTCAAGAGAAAAAATAAAAACTCACATTAATGCCAGTGAGGCTGCAGAGGTCATTCTTACTTCCGGAACTACCGAAAGCATTAATTTAGTAGCCAATTGTTTTACTTCGCTTTTACAAAAAGATGATGAAATAATTATTTCGCATTTGGAACACCATTCCAACATTGTGCCTTGGCAAATGTTGTGCGAAAGAACAGGAGCAAAACTAAAAGTGATTCCGATTGACAAAAACGGAGAACTCGTTATGGCAGAATATGAAAAACTGCTTTCGGATAAAACTAAAATTGTTGCTGTAAATCACGTTTCTAATGCTTTAGGAGTGATAAATCCGATTCAGAAAATCATCAAAAAAGCTCATTTGTTCGGGGCTTGTGTTTTGATTGATGGAGCTCAAGCGGTAGCTCACACAAAACCCGATGTTCAGGAGTTAGGTTGTGATTTTTATGTGTTTTCGGCTCACAAAATGTGTGGCCCTACGGGTGTGGGGATTTTGTATGGCAAACGAGAATGGTTAGAGAAAATACCGCCTTATAAAGGGGGAGGAGAGATGATAAAAGAAGTTTCGTTTGAAAAAACGACTTATGCAGATATTCCTCATAAATTTGAAGCAGGAACTCCTAACATAGCGGGAGGAATTGCTTTCGGAAAAGCCATTGATTACCTGAACGAAACAGGCTTTGAAAATATTGAAAAATACGAAAAAGAGTTGTTAGATTATGCTACTCGAAAGCTGTTAGAAACTCCAAAAGTTGTAATTTATGGGGACATTCCTCGCAAAGTATCTGTTATTTCCTTTAACGTAGAAGGAGTTCATCCGTATGACATTGGCACGATTATAGACAAAATGGGTGTTGCTGTCCGAACCGGACATCATTGTGCCCAACCAATTATGAGCTTTTTTGATATTCCCGGAACTATTCGGGTTTCGTTTTCGTTTTATAATACCAAAGAAGAGATTGACAGTTTTATCAATGCTTTGAAAAAAGCAATTTCAATGCTTTTGTAAGGTATTTTGACAAAGCAATAATATCACTTTTGAAGGAAAAACTCTATAAAAAAACCGTCTCAAATATTCGTTTGAGACGGTTTTTGTATTTTAAGATTCTATAACTTTCAGAAAATTTATTTTATCTGGAAAGTAACTCTTCTTACCAATTTACGAGCTCCGGTTGAAGAAGGTTCAACAGAACTGTCTTCTCCTTTAGAAACCACGTTCAATCTATTTTCAGAAATTCCAGCTTTCACCAAAATGTTTTTCACATTTTGAGCTCTTCTGTTTGCTAAGCCATAGTTGTAATCAGCATTTCCAACCTCGTCAGCATGCCCGAAAATATCTATAGAAGCAGAAGGGTTATTCAGTAAATAAGTACGGATAAAATCAATTCCGTGAGAAGATACGTTTGTCGGTTGATCTTTGTCGAAGTCGAAATAAGTAGTTACATATCCACCGTTAATAAACTCTTTTACAAGTTCATTGTTACCTTTACTATCAGCAGCAAGAGCAGACTTCATCGCATCAACACCATATTTAGTTTCTAAGTATCCTTCCAGTTCGTCAGGAATACCATTTCCATTTGTATCAACAGCTCTTCCTTTAGAATCTACCGCCACACCTGGAGTTGAATTTGGTTCCATATCAAGATAGTCAGGAACTCCATCTTTGTCAGAATCAACTAACATACCCTCAAGTTCTGCGATTCTTTCTTCTAAATCGGTTAATTCATCATCAACAGCTGTGAAAACAACCCAGTCAGCATGTTGTTGATTTTTACCAAAATACACAGTTAACCCCAAAGTAGCGTTATAAACAAAGCTTTTTTCAAAACCTCTTCCTTTCCCTACATGAGTAGCTCCGTCCCAAGTTCTGTCTTGATCCATATTGTTAATGGCAGTAAAATCTGCATTAAGAACAAATCTGTCAGACAACTTAACCTGACCGGTAAGTCCTGCCATAAATACACCAACATTGTCTGTGTATTCATCTCCTGAAAGATACTCACCATTAATTAATCCGTAACCAATACCTGCGTGACCCAATAGCCCGAAAGTGTTTGTCCAGTCTTCAAAATTCAGAACCCTGCCTAAATTTACAACTCCTTGTAAATTGAATCTCATATAACTGCTATCAAAAGTGGAACTTTTATCTCCGTTTTCAATTTTATCGTATCCAACATCAGCTTTTAATCCGAATTTTGGATTGAACATATAACGAACCCCTAAATCTCCGTGTAAAGAATTAAATTCAAAAGTTCCTACATAATACCCTCCGGCAAACGGTTTAGTTGGTTTAGATAAACCTCCGTTTAGTTCAACTGACCACTTATTGTAGTCTGCTTTCTCCGGTTCTGCCTCTTGAGCATTAACAAATGCTAAAGAAGAAACAAAAACAACAAATGGTAAAACAATTTTTCTCATACTTCAAAGTAATTATTTAATAGTTTTAAATTTTAATCAAAATGGATTTTGATGCAAAAGTATTAGTTTTATTTGTAAAAACACCTATTATTATCATTTTTTTTTAAAAATAGGTTGTCTATGTTTTTAATAAAATAGTTTTTTAATGTTTTGTAAACATTCACAGCTATAGTTGTTAAACTTTTTCTTCCTCAAAAATAAGTGCTAACCCATTATCTACCAAATGAGCAATTTGTGGGCGGGTTTGTTTTACTTTCTCCAGATGATTCAATAATTTTTGCACAAAATCAGTATTGTTTTGCTTGTGTACCAATTCGGCTATTTCAATCGAGAGAAGCCAATCGTTTGGGTGATTGGCAGTAATTGCACCAAAAGCTTCTTTGAGTGTAATTTCTGATGTTTTTCCTTCTCTTATGTTTCTGACAGAAGCATATAGCTTTTCTAGCTCCTCTCGCTCAGGAGTTATCTGTGCCTTGATAGTTTTCGTTGATGGAACGTGAGTAATCATATCGAAACTATTCATATCTGCCGGACCCGAAAAGCCGGATACAATTTCTTTCCCGACTGCCATGTCATAAGTTCCCCATTCTGGTTTGAAAAGGATTTCGTCTTCGTGTGTAACGGTACAATTCTTAAAGCTAATTAGAATTATTTTTCCTTGTAAATTTCTCGAACCCGTGATAATTTCTCCTTTAACGGTAATTTCTCCTTCAAATTCAAGAGTAACACTTTTCCCTTCATAAATATCATACGCTATCAAATCTCTCGGGCTCATATCTTCGATCGCCAAATTAATTCCTTTAAGTGTGCCAATAGGGCTTCCGAAACCTTCGGAGTGATATCCTGTGGAATGTCCTACGAGTTCTTTTTCTCTGTAAGCCAAAGCCGTTTTACCCGTAGTTTGGATGTAGACCGGATTTCCTTTGTGTTTGATAGTGTTAGTAAAAACTCCCGAAATCTGCAATCCTGTGCTAAGCTCAATAGTTCCTAAAGATTTGGAGTTAATGAGTTTTTTTACCGCACTATACCCTCCGGTGCGCAAAGCCATTTTGTTGGCAAATTCTTCGAGCACCATGCTCAAATGAGCGAAATCAGGAGTAACATACAATTGAGGTTGCGGTTTAGTAATGTCAAAATTTTGTTCAGCTGCTTCGATAGAGTACGGAATTTTTTTCACATTATCGGTCATACACCAAGTACTTTCGCCTATGGAAGACAACAATCCGGCTCCGTAGATTTTCGGGTTTTCAATTGTTCCTATAAGTCCGTATTCAACTGTCCACCAATGTAGGTTTCGGATTTTTGCCATTTCAGACAATTCTCCCATATTGTTTTGCAACTCTTCAACCGCTTTTTCGGCTTTGTCAATTTCTTCTTGAGGAGTTCCCTCTGCTTCTTTTAAGATAGATAACAAGCGAATTGCTTCATACATTTCGTAATCACGAGCTGATGAAATTGCCTTGCAGCCTATTTCTCCAAATCGCCTTAGATATTCGGCATATTCCGGATTGGCAATAATGGGAGCGTGTCCTGCACCTTCGTGAATGATATCCGGAGCCGGAGTATATTCGATATGTTCGAGCTGACGAATATCTGAGGCAATTACTAATACATTATACGCTTGAAACTCCATAAAAGCATTCGGAGGAATGAATCCGTCAACGGCTACGGCAGCCCAGCCAATTTCTTTTAAGATTCGGTTCATTCCGTACATACTCGGAATAGACTCAATTGATATTCCCGTTTTGCGAAGCCCTTCAAGGTAAGATTCGTGAGCAACCCTGCTCAAATAATCTACATTTTTACGCATTACATACCTCCAAACCGCTTGATTTATAGGAGTATAATCCTCATAATCCTGTGGTTTAATAAATTGTTTCAGATGATCGGGTAATCTGTCTATTAAATGATTGCTTTCGTATCCTGTTTCCATAACTTTTATAAAAAAAGAAAGTTGGGTTAAAGATACAAAAATTTAGCGTTCATTTTGTAGTATTCGGCAATCAGTTTTTGATAAAGACAAAAAGTAATTCAGTTTTTAATGTCTCTAAAGTTACAATCGTGTTAAACATCCCATATTTTTAATTTGTTGAATAACAGTTTCTGCATTGTACTGGTAATAAAAACAATTCGAGATTAATTTATTTTTCTAAAAAAGACATACTATGATTTTAATCATAAACAGCGGGTTTTTTGTTGTATTACTTTTACAAAAGCTTTATTTTTTTAGACTTTATATGGAAAAGTTCAGAATCAAATTTATTGTTTTTCTTGTTTTGCTGGTAACTTTTTTAGGTTACAGTACAACTTTATATTTCACACAAACCGAGCAGTTGGCATATCCGAATACTTTAGCTCAGAAAGGAAAGATGCTTTGGCAACAGAAAAATTGTGTTTCGTGTCATCAATTGTACGGATTAGGAGGACATTTAGGACCTGATTTGACCAATGTTTATTCCATAAGATCAGAGGCATATATCACATCTTTTTTGCAATCAGGAACGCAGGTTATGCCAAACTACCATTTGAGTCTTGAAGAAATACAGGCATTCATCGAATTTTTTAAATACACCAATACCACAGGGGTTGCAGACCCTACTTCGTTTACAAAACATTTCAATGGAACCATCTCACAACAATAAATACATAAAGAACTTTATCGGAGCGGGATTAGTGTTTTTGTTTTCTGCCTTGTTGTTCGGATTAGCAGGAGCTTTGGAATATATTATTCCTGGTTTTTGGAAAGATTTTTTCTCGTTTGAAAAAATACGTCCGCTTCATGTTTCTTCTGCAGTTTTTTGGATTTTGATAACCGCAATCGGGTGTGTGCTTTATTTTCTGAAAGAACACAACAATCAAAACTTGAAACAGCAAAAACTCATTCGTTGGGCATTCTATATTTTTGTTCTTTCGTTTGTAGGTATTCTTATTTCTTATAGCTTCGGAATTTTCGGAGGACGTGAATATTGGGAATTTAATCCGGTTTTTTCGATTCCGATTACTGTGGGCTGGATTCTTTTTATTGTTGTTTTTATGTCTAATTTCAAAACCCTGAAACAACAGCCGGTTTACTTATGGATGTGGTTTACGGGAGTTTTATTTTTTTTGTTTACCTATTTAGAGTCTAATCTGTGGCTCATTCCCGAAATCAGGAATCACTTGGTTAAAGATATGACCATTCAATGGAAATCTTATGGCTCTATGGTTGGTTCGTGGAATATGCTCATTTACGGAAGCTCCATTTATCTGATGGATAAAATTGCAGGAAATAAAACATACAGTTTTTCTAATATTGCTTTTTGGTTGTATTTTTTGGGGCTATTCAACCTGATGTTCAATTGGGGGCATCATATTTATACATTACCCACGCAGCCTTATGTCAAAAATATTGCTTATGTGGTGAGTATGACCGAATTATTTATTTTCGGGAGAATAATTTACTTTTGGAAATCATCGGTAAGCGATGCCAAAAAGCATTTTCACATTGGCTCATACCGTTTTCTGATAGCGGCTGATGTTTGGGTTTTTCTTACGTTAGGATTGGCGATTTTGATGTCAATTCCTGCTCTTAATATTTATATGCACGGAACCCATGTAATTGTAGCCCACACTATGGGGGCAACTATCGGAATCAATACGATGTTGTTACTTGCTTTTACGTATGATATTTTCGGAAATCAAACCACAAGACTAAAAACCGAGAAATTTGGCTTTTGGCTGATTAACGGCTCTTTGTTGGTTTTTTGGATATCTCTTACTATGGCAGGATTTGCAAAATCATACGAGCAGTTTAATAATCCTGAAGTTGCTTACGGAGAAATAATAAGGCAGCTAAGACCTTGGTTTTATGTGTTTTTTGTTTCGGGATGTGGTTTGGTGGTAGGATTTTTCATGGTGGTTTTTCCTTTGATGAGAAGATGGTTAAACGGATTAAAAACACTCGAGAAATCTTCAAATTCTGAATAAAAACTAGATTAAGTTAAAAATTTCGGGCAATCTCATCGAACAGTTTCTCTTTTCATAATTCAAAATCTTACATTTGTAAGATGAAAATGCTGCGATTTTTACTTTTTCCGTTCGGGATTTTATATGGGATGATAACGAGTATTCGGAATTTCTTTTATGACAAAGAGATTTTCAAGTCGTATCAAGCTCCAGTTCCTGTAATTGCCATAGGAAATCTAAGTACGGGGGGTACAGGAAAGTCTCCTCAAACCGAATATTTAATCCGTTTATTATCCGATAAATATCGAGTGGCCGTTTTGAGCAGAGGATACAAACGAAAATCAAAAGGCTTTGTTTTGGCAGATAAAAACTCCAATGTTGAGGATTTGGGTGATGAACCCTTTCAGTTTTTTACTAAGTTCAAAAACATACTGGTTGCGGTTGATGCTCATCGTAAAAACGGAATCCAACAACTTTTACAGCTCGAAACGCCTCCCGAAGTCATTTTGCTCGATGATGCTTATCAACATAGAAAAGTAAAAGCAACAGCATACATTTTGCTTACCGCTTATTCAGATTTGTATTGTGATGATTTTATTCTTCCGGTCGGAAACTTAAGAGAAGCCAAAGTTGGAGCTAAAAGGGCTGATTTTGTTATAGTTACTAAATGCCCTGCAAATATTTCGGAAGCTGAAAAAGAAAACATACGCAAGAAATTATTATTAAAATACAACCAAAAGTTATTTTTCACAAGTATAGGTTATGATAATCGTGTTTTTTCTGCCAATTCCGAATTAAATGTTTTCGAAATTAAAACACAACCAAAAGTTATTTTAGCAGGTATAGCAAAGCCTGAACCGTTTTTTTCTTTCCTAAAAAACAACGGAGATGTTTTGCTTAAATATCCCGACCACCATAATTTTTCCGATGAAGAAATCAAGAAAATAAAACAAAAAGCAAACGGGAAACCCGTCATTACCACCGAAAAAGACTATGTTCGAATCAAAGATAAATTCGACAGCAATCAACTTTTTTACCTTCCTATAAGAACAGAATTTTTTAGTGACGTAACAGTGTTTGACTGTTTGATTCTCGATGTTGTTTCATCTTAATGTTAAATTTTGATAACGTCAAATCTGCACAGAAAACTTTTTACAAACAGAGCGTTTTTAGAGTCTTTATGATCTATTGACAAACATATTTTAGCTATGAGCAAGGTTTAGACTTAATAACCTGATGGTCGAAAGTCCAAAATACTTACCTTTGTGAGTTCTAATACGCAATTATGCAATTCGATTTACTTAAAAATGATGCTCAATCTAAGGCAAGAGCAGGAAAAATAACCACAGATCACGGAGTTATCGAAACTCCGATTTTTATGCCTGTCGGGACGGTGGCTTCCGTAAAGGGCGTTCACCAAAGAGAACTGAAAGAAGACATTAACCCGGATATTATTCTGGGAAATACCTATCATTTATACCTACGTCCGAAAACGGATATTTTGGAGCAGGCAGGCGGATTGCACAAGTTTATGAATTGGGACAGAAACATCCTGACCGATTCAGGAGGATATCAAGTATATTCGCTTTCTGCCAACAGAAAAATTAAAGAAGAAGGAGTAAAGTTCAAATCGCATATTGACGGTTCATACCACTTTTTTTCTCCTGAAAGTGTAATGGAAATCCAACGCACTATTGGAGCCGATATTATTATGGCTTTTGACGAGTGTACTCCGTACCCGTGTGACTACAATTATGCCAAACGCTCCATGCACATGACACATCGTTGGCTTGACCGATGCATGGCTCATTTAGAAAAAACACCTTTAAAATACGATTATAATCAAACATTTTTTCCGATTGTTCAAGGGAGTACTTATAAAGATTTGCGTCAGCAATCGGCTGAATATATTGCAAACGCAGGAGCAAAAGGAAATGCTATTGGAGGGCTTTCGGTTGGAGAACCGGCAGAAGAAATGTATGCCATGACTGAAGTGGTTTGTGATATTCTTCCGAAAGAAAAACCCCGATACCTTATGGGAGTAGGAACCCCGATAAATATTCTGGAAAACATTGCTTTGGGAGTGGATATGTTCGATTGTGTAATGCCTACCCGAAATGCCAGAAACGGAATGTTGTTTACTTCCGAAGGAATTATCAACATCAAAAACAAAAAATGGGCAGATGATTTTTCTCCGATTGACCCTATGGGAATTACTTTTGTTGATACCGAATATTCAAAAGCCTATTTGCGACATTTATTTGCAGCAGCAGAATTTTTAGGAAAACAAATTGCAACCATTCACAATTTAGGGTTTTATTTGTGGCTGGTCCGTGAAGCTCGTAAGCATATTTTGGAAGGAGATTTTGCCATGTGGAAAAATCAAATGATTCAAAAATTAGGGCAAAGACTTTAATATTTCAGTTTAAAACGAACGATTTCACACGATTATTTTTAACAAATCAAAAAAAATTATACTTTTGAGCATCAGAGGTTTTCAAAAGTATAGGGTATGTTAGTAAAAGTATTCGGAGGTGCTGTTTTCGGGGTTGATGCCACAACCATTACCGTTGAGGTAAATGTTGATAAAGGAATTGGATATCATTTGGTGGGGTTGCCTGATAATGCTGTTAAAGAAAGCAGTTACCGCATTGCAGCTTCTTTGAAAAATATCGGTTATGAACTTCCTGGCAAAAAGATAACCATAAATATGGCTCCTGCAGACTTACGCAAAGAAGGTTCTGCTTATGACCTTACTCTGGCTATCGGTATTTTAGCTGCTTCTTCTCAAATTAAAAGTGAAAAGGTTGGCAATTATATGATTATGGGAGAACTCTCGCTTGACGGAACGCTACAACCCATAAAAGGAGCTTTACCTATTGCCATCAAGGCAAGACAAGAAGGTTTTAAAGGTTTTTTTCTGCCAAAACAAAACGTAAAAGAAGCCGCTGTTGTTAGCGATTTGGATGTTTATGGAGTCGAGAGTATTAAAGAGGTAATTGACTTTTTTGAAGAAAAATCAGATTTACAACCGATGATTATCAATACAAGGGAAGAATTTATGAAAACCCTTGATTTTCCCGAATTTGATTTTTCGGACGTAAAAGGACAAGAAAGCATCAAGCGATGTATGGAAATTGCAGCAGCAGGAGGGCACAACATAATTTTGATAGGTCCTCCCGGGTCAGGAAAAACCATGCTTGCCAAACGACTTCCCGGTATTCTCCCCCCAATGACTCTACACGAAGCTCTTGAAACCACAAAAATCCATAGTGTGGCAGGAAAAATTAAAGACACAGGGCTAATGAGCCAAAGACCATTCCGAAGCCCGCACCATTCTGCATCGGCCGCATCGCTTGTAGGAGGAGGAAGTTATCCGCAACCCGGAGAAATTTCGTTGGCACATAACGGAGTTTTATTTTTAGATGAATTACCTGAATTCGAGAGAAAAGTTCTTGAGGTTTTGCGTCAGCCTCTTGAAGATAGAGAAGTTACTATTTCGAGAGCGAGGTTTACGGTTACTTATCCGTCTTCGTTTATGTTGGTAGCAAGTATGAATCCGAGTCCGGGAGGTTATTTTAATGACGGAACACATTCTACTTCGGTTGTCGAGATGCAACGATATATGGGGAAAATTTCGGGACCACTTTTGGACAGAATAGACATTCACATCGAAGTTACTCCTGTTCCGTTTGAGAAATTATCCGAAAACGAAAAACCCGAGCCAAGCTCCGAAATCCGAAAGCGAGTAATTAGAGCAAGGGACATTCAGACCAAACGATTTGAGAATCTTGACAATTTGCACTACAATGCACAGATGAATACCAAACAAATAAGAGAATATTGTGTGCTTGACCAGCCTTCAAAAGAACTTCTTAAGCAAGCCATGGAAAGATTAGGTCTTTCTGCCCGAGCTTATGACAGAATCCTTAAAGTAGCTCGTACCATAGCAGATTTAGAAGCCTCTGAGCATATAGTATCGTATCATATTTCTGAGGCAATTCAGTATAGAAGTTTGGACAGAGAAGGATGGTTGGGTTAGAACAAACTCAGCAATGAAAATAAAAATTTCAAAGACTGTTTTTCAAAAACAGTTTCCTTAAATTTGCAATCCTAAAAGTAATATTATTATGAATTTACAAAGCCAAATAAACGGAGAAATCAAAAACGCAATGAAAACCAAAGATACATTAGCTTTGGATACATTACGAGCCATAAAATCAGCCATACTTTTGGCTCAAACCGAAAGTGGAGCAAAAGAAGAACTCTCAAAAGATGACGAAATAAAATTACTTCAACGCCTTGTAAAACAACGTAAAGAATCGGCAAGAATTTATACTGAACAAGGAAGAGAAGATTTAGCCCAACCCGAGGTAGAGCAAGCAAAAATCATTGAGAAATTCTTACCGCAGCAACTTTCGGAAGATCGCATAAAAGAGATTGTTTCACAAATTATTACCGATTTAGGAGTCAGCGGAATGGCATCTATGGGGCAAGTAATGGCAGAAGCCAACAAGCGGATGGCAGGACAAGCAGACGGAAAAACCATTTCGACGGTTGTTAGAAGTTTGTTAGTTTAGAATAGATAAAAATAGAGAACGGAAAACAGAATTAATGTTCCTCGCCTTTGTCTGTTTTCAGTTTTCTGTTCTCTAAAAAAAATAAAAGACCCCATAGTTCAATGGATAGAATATCAGATTCCGGTTCTGACGATTTGGGTTCGAATCCCGATGGGGTCACAAAAAACGCAATTTGAAAAAAGGGTTTTTTTATACAGGTTCTTTTTATATGAGAAGAAAATTTTTATATGCTTCTTTTACTTCCGTTATCAATTACCTAAAATACAAACACTTTTATTTTCCGTTGAAAAAACTGTCTGTTTTTGAAAAACAAATACTCAAAAAAGAGGTGGGTTATTATCAAAAATTATCAGACAAAAACAAGGGATATTTTGAGCATAGAGTTGCAAAATTTTTACAAACACACCCAATAATTACAAGGGAAGGTTTAGAGCTGACTCCGCAAATGCGAGTGCTTATTGCATCGTCTTCTGTGGCACTTACTTTTGGGTTTAAGCGATATACTTATACGTCGTTCAAGGCTATTTTGGTTTATCCTGATATTTATTTTTCGACCATAACCGAACAATATCACAAAGGGGAGTTTAATCCGAAAAGTAAGGTTTTGGTTTTTTCGTGGAAGCACTTTCTGGAAGGACATTTTACTTCTGACGACAACATTAATTTGGGTTTACACGAATTTACCCATGCACTGCACTTCGAAATGAAATTAAAAAAGCACCCGAATTCGAATCATTTCAAAAGAAACTTTTTGCAACTTTTACTTGAGATTAAAAAACCTGAAAAAAGAGAAAAATTACTCCAGTCAACCTATTTCAGAGCATACGCCTTTGAAAACAAATACGAGTTTTTGGCTGTGCTTGTCGAGCATTATTTTGAGACTCCCGATACTTTCCGAAGAGAGTTTCCTGTTTTTTATGAAAAGGTAAAAAGAATACTTAATCAGTAGTGTTCTGTTTTTACGATTCGCTTTAAAACAAAAAATCCCATTCTTTTCAGAACAGGATTCTCTGTAAATTGAACACCAAACTAATATTACTTATTGAATTTAGCGTATTTGTTTTTGAACTTATCGATACGTCCTGCGGTATCGACCAATTTTGATTTTCCTGTATAATAAGGGTGGGAAGTTCTTGAAATCTCCATTTTAAATACAGGATATTCAACTCCGTCAACCTCAATAGTTTCTTTGGTTTCTACAGTAGATTTAGTAATGAATACATCGTCATTTGACATATCTTTAAAAGCTACTAATCTGTAATTTTCAGGGTGAATTCCACTTTTCATCGCTATATTTTTTAATAATCCTTCTCTAATTTTGAGTTTGCAAATGTACAAGTATTTTTATTAAAAGCAAAATCCAATACAAAAAAGTTTTTTAAGGTGTGATTTTACGAAAGTTTTTTGGTATATTTTCTTCTTCTCAAATAGTTAAACATCACTCCGAAAACAGTTAAAAACACAATCGGGAGTCCAACGGTAATGATTTGTGATTGTAAGTATTTAGCTCGTATTTTTTCCTTGTCAAAAAAGGCAAGTTTTACTTCTTTGGCTCTGATGCTGATTATTCCCGAATCGTCGAGCAGGAAGTGAGCTGCATTCATCAAAAAATCTTTGTTTCCGTAGATTTGCTCTGTCCAGAGGTCATATCCGTTGGGGAGAAACTTTTTGTTGGCATACATATAATTTACTATATCTCCGTCTGAGATTACAATCATTTTGCTGTTTACTCCGTCATCTTTCGGGTTAGGGTAATCAAATGGTTTTACCCTATTTTTGTAAGCCGAAGTAAAATTTCCTTCTAACAAAACTCCGGTTATGCTCGGTTTTCCAGCAAAAGGTGCTTCTCCCTGAAATTGAAAAAGTTCAATTTGCAACGGAACTCCGACTGTTCGAGACATATTGGAACTCTCCAAAAGAATCGTTTTTTGAATTTCGTTTGCCAAAGTATCGATACTATTGGCAAATTCGTGTTTAATCACATTTACATTCTTGTTGATAAGGTGATTGTCTTTGGAAGGAATCATTACCGAATACCACCAATCTAAAGGCAAATCCTGTCCGTTTTGGTCTTTCATAGTAATTGGAACAGAGATATAATCCTGAATTAAATTATAATTTATTCTGACTCCATATCTGAAAAGCATATCGTCAAGATTCAAATCTTCTTCTACCAAGGCTACACCTCTTTGAGCTGGATTTGCTAAACTATCCAAATCAAATTTAACTTGGTCAATGAGCCACATCGTCTTTTTTCCTTTCATAATATATTGATCAAGAATGTATCTTTCTCTTTCCGAAAAAGGCTTTGTGGGCTTCGCAATAATGGTTAAGTCAAATCTGTCTAAGTTTTTGATAACCTGATTGTTGTCGTTTTGTAGTTCTTTCAAATCGAATTCCCCGAATTCATAATACGGTTTGAGACTCGTGATGAAATCAGCCATATATTTGTCATCAATCTGTCCGTTTCCTTTGAGAACAGCAATGCTCTTTTTTTCTTTTATGGTAAGTTTGGCAATGGCATCTGCAAAGGCATATTCGAGTTGTTCGACAGATTTTTGAATGTTTTCTGAAGCCGAAACTCCTAAATTGTTTATCAATAGCGGAACACGAACCGAACGTTGGTTCGCTTCATCATATCCGATAGCCCACGGGAAAATACGAACGATAGATTGATTTCCTTGTTTGGTAATCGGGATGTTTGTAGGAGTAAGTCCCATTTCATCTAACTCCAACATGGTTTGATTGATGTCTGCTTCTCCTTCCAAAAGGTCTTCCAACACAAAACGAATATTGCTGTTTATACCTCTGAATTCTTCTAAAAGCTGTTTGGTTTCTTGTTGTAAACGTCTGAATTCCGATGGAAAGTCTTCTCCTTGCAACAAAACCGTAAATTCCAAAGGTGTATTTACTTGTCTGAGCAAATCTTTGGTAGCATCCTGTAATGTATATCGTTTGTCATGAGTCATATCAAAACGTTGATACACAAAACTCCCGATAATGTTCAGAACGATTATCCCTAAAACTACATAAAAAAGCTGTTTGATATTGTTATTTTGTTGTGTTTTCATCAGTTTTTCAGAGATTTAAGTTTAAAAACAGTTAATGATAAAAACAAAACGGCTACACTCACAAAATAAATAATATCACGAGTATCCAACACACCACGACTGATGCTTTTAAAGTGATAATCCATACCCAGAGAAGCTACAAAATCGTTATAAGGAGTGAATTGTGAGGCCAAACCTTCCATTCCGAAATACAATAAAAAACAAACGAAAACAGCCAAAATAAAGGCTACGATTTGGTTTTCTGTTAAAATGGAAGTGAAAATACCAACAGCGGTATATCCGGAAATTAAAAATAAAAGCCCAAAATAAGAACCAATAATACTTCCGGAATCAATTACCGTTGGCGGACTTACCAATCCGTAAATGACGTAAACGTAAATTAAAGTAGGTAGCAAAGCAATGATAATCAGCAACAAAGCTCCGAAGAATTTTCCGTTTACGATTTGCCAAACCGAAAGTGGTTTTGTGAGTAAGAGTTCGATCGTGCCTTGTTTTCGCTCATCCGAAAAGCTTCGCATGGTTACAGCCGGAATCAGGAAAATCAAAACCCAAGGAGCTAAAGTGAAAAACGGATTCAAATCAGCAAAAGAGCCGTCCAGAATGTTGAAATCACCTTGAAATACCCATAAAAACAATCCGTTAAGCAATAAAAAAACAGCTATAACTAAATAGCCGATTAGCGAACCGAAAAATGACTGTATTTCTCGAAATAGTATTGATTTCATAAGCCTCACCCCAACCCCTCTCCCAAGGAGAGGGGTTTATGTGGGGATTTTAATTATTTATATTACACCTTTTTTCTTACTATTTTATTCCCCTCTTCGAGAGGAGTTAGGAGAGGACTTACGGAAGACTTTCCAGTTTGTCCACGCTCCAAGCTTGTGGTCTGTCGTTAAACAAGGCTTTGGTAAACGTCCAAACCTGGTTGAAAAGTTCAGAATGTCTGTAATTTTCCAAATCTTCTTCTTTCTCCCAAATGCTATACGTAAAAAACACCGATTTATTGTTTTTGTCTTGATATAACTCTAAAAATGTGTTTCCGGGAAAGTTTCTGATACTTTGTTTATGTTGATGAAAATTCTCCAAAAAAGCCTCAATATGCTCTGGATGAAAACTCATTTTTACTATACGTATGAACATTTGATTCTTTAATTATTTTATTACACTTATTAGTTTATGATATCTTTCGAAATTATAGCTGCCTTTGTTGTTAAGTATAGTTTTATTGTAAATTCTCACCAAAGAATTATCATTTTTAATCTTTTTGAGAATATTATCAGTATTATGAATTATCTCGAGTTCGGAATTTAAATTCCATTCTTCTAACTGAGCCCTATACTCTGGGAGTGTTCGTTTGGTATTGTCGGTTAAAAGATGGAACTTCTCTAAGAATTTTGGAGTGGAGATTGTATTTATTATTTCTAAAATCTCTTCCATTGTATTAGTCTGCCCAGAAAGAAAATCCCAAAGTTCATTAGCTAATAAACATTCATTCGGAGCAAAAAACTTATTCATATTAATTATTGAATTGAGAAATCTAGTTTTGTTATAACTTGTTACAGGCTCATTCAAAGGATTAACTGTTGGGTCAAAAGGAAATCCTATATAAAAATGGATTTTTTTATTAGGAAAAAGTCTATAAAGAGCAGCTTTACCTTCTAAAATTTTCTGCTTTTCTCCTCTCATTTCACCTGAGTTAGGTTTTACAGATTTCAACTCTATTGCTGTAACAGAATCATTATCTTCGATAAAAACATCTGCAGAAAAGTCCATTGCATTTATTATCTCATCTTCATATTCTGTAAATAAGAAAGCATCCTCATTTATAAGATTAGGTAATTCTTCTCCGTAACTTAATTTTGCTAATGTTGATGCTATTTGATTTCTTTGTGTTTGCCTTATAGGAAGATTTCCTAATCGTTTAGATGTATATTCTCTTTTTTCACCATTACTTAAATGATAAGCGATGTTTTCAAAAAAGGTCTGTCCCAGAGTTGTATTTAAACCGTGTAACCAGCTACTCATACTGATAAAAAAAGGTACATCAGTAACTTTACCTTCAAATTTATTAGCAAAAGCATTTAAAAAAGCTTCGTGAAAAGGAGCGTTCCTATTTTTAGAAGCATCTTCTGGAAAATTTTCAAATCGAGTAATTAAGGTTTTAATTACTTCAATTGATATTTTTTCCTTTATTTCAGCTTTTAGAGCCATTTTCTTTTCTTTTTAAATGAAATATAATTTCCGAATAAGCATTCTTGTCTTTTTCGGTTCGGTTCAATACAGGACGTTTGAATTGGTTGACAATCTTCATTCCTGCCTTTTCTGCAATTCTTGGATATAGATTGTTTTTGTCATTAGCCACTAAGAAAATATCATAATCTTCTACCAAAAACCTTTTATAATTATTCAAAACATTAACAATACCTTCTATATAACTTTCTTGTGCTACTTTGCCTTTGCCTTTGTAGAGTGGGCCAATTTCTAAATCATCATTTCTTTCAAAATTAAATAAATCATAAGCATAAGCATGTTGCTCATGATAATCTATTAAACCCACATAGGGGGGAGAAGAGAATATACCTTTTATTTTTTGTATCTCTACAAGATTTGCAAGTTGTGGTTTTTTTTCTCTCAAACCAGAAATAATATCAATATTTCTGCTATCTCCAGTCAAACAATATTGATAAGTGTTGGTTCTTAATTTTTCAAATTGGGACAAACGTTTAATAGTATCTTTAGAATAAGTTTGCCACCATTTCTGAATTGAAAAAAGAGGTTTACACATTTTTCCGTGTTTAGAGCAATAATAAGGAGTTGTAACTGGGTCAATCAAAGTGGCTAAATCTGAATGGGTTGTAGCTCTACAACTCCTGATAGTGCGACTAAGAATAATGCTTACAATTTTTTTAGTAGAAGGGTTTTGTATGTTTTTTATTTTATCAAAAACATATTCTATTTCTTCTCTTACATTTTGTAAATACCATCTATCTAAAAAAGTATCTCTTTTTTCTTGATTGAGTTTTATCTGATATTCTCTTACTAACTTTTCATAAATAGGCAGAAATTCTTTTTCTTTTTCTATACTGTATTCTTTCTCATTAATTTCTTTTTGTCGTAAGCGATATTTATACTCAGGAACAGGAAAATATTTGTTGTTGAAGAGGTATAACTCTTCTAACAATTTTGTTTCAAAATCAACCGTTTTTTTATCAGATAAGAATTCAGAAAGTGCTGTAGTAATTTGGTCTGTTTCTTTTTTTAAGTCATGTAAATCATAAGTGTCAACTTTACAGTTACTTATCATTGCATTAAACGCAGATACATCAACACCTATGGCATGCATTCCCAATTCATTAGCTTGAACCATTGTTGTTCCACTTCCTGAAAAAGGGTCAAGCACAATGTCACCTTCTTTGAAATAGGTTTCGGTTTTGAAATTATCAATATGGTTATCTAAAAAATACTCTACTAATTGTGGGATAAATTTTCCCTTGTATGGGTGTAAACGATGTACGTGTTTTGTGGTCTCAGATTCTTTGTATTTATCAAAGGAAAGTGTCCAATTCAAGTCTTCTCCCAATTGCTCTTTCCAATCTACTTCTTTGTTGCCATTATAAGAATTATAATAATCAATCAAATCTTGTTTGTAGATGTGAGTCGAGCCATTAGTACCTATTTTTCTAATTCTTCCGTATTGTACAAGATAAGAAATATTAGAGGTAGTAACTGATTTACCGGTATGTTTGGTAGCCCAATCACTTGCTTCTTTTATTGAAAATAAAACTTTTATTTCTCTCATTTTTCCTTCCTCTAAAACCTACAATTTACTTCTTTGATACTCAATAACCTGTATGAGGTAAATAATATCATTGCGGTTAGGGTTTTTCTATCCGTAAAATTATAGGAATTGGCAATAGTAAGCAAACTTTTGCTATAAGTTTTATGAAAATAAACTTATTGAATTGGTTATCAATAACACCATAAGACAAAAGGAAAGTTTAAAAGCCTCACTTTATTTGACCAAATTATAGGTTTTTACTACTTTTGGACAAATTATACATCTATGCTAAAAATAGGCGTTCTCGGAGCGGGACATCTGGGAAAGATACACTTACGATTACTCAATCAATCTTCTAAATATGAATTAGTTGGGTTTTATGACCCCAATTCAGAAAATGCTCAAAAGATTTCAGCCGAATTCGGTTACAGAAAATTTGATACTATCGAAGAACTTATCGAAAATGTTGATGTGGTAGATATCGTTACTCCAACACTTTCTCACTACGATTGTGCGGTGATGGCTATCAAAAAAGGAAAGCACATTTTCTTAGAAAAACCTATTTCGAACACCGTTGCTGAGGCAGAACACATCATTAGTTTGACTAAAGAATACAACGTAAAAGGTCAGGTGGGTCATGTGGAACGATTCAATCCGGCTTTTAAAGCGGTAAAGGATAAAATCAACAATCCGATGTTTATCGAAACGCATCGTTTGGCTGAATTCAACCCAAGAGGAACCGATGTTCCGGTAGTTTTGGATTTGATGATTCATGATATTGATGCGATTTTGAGCGTAGTGAAATCAAAAGTGAAAGACGTTCATGCAAGTGGCGTTTCGGTAATCAGCGATTCACCCGATATTGCCAATGCTCGAATTGAATTCGAAAACGGTTGTGTAGCCAATGTTACTTCGAGCCGTATTTCGATGAAAAATATGCGAAAAGCCAGATTCTTCCAAAAAGATGCTTATATTTCGGTGGATTATTTAGAGAAAATATGTGAAGTGGTCAAAATGAAAGATGCTCCTGAAGTTCCCGGAGATTTTGATATGATTCTGCAAAATGCAGAAGGAATCAGAAAACAAATCTATTTTGATAATCCGGAAGTTGCTCCAAATAATGCAATTTTGGACGAATTAGAAACTTTTGCTGATGCGATTAACAACGACACAACTCCGATTGTAACTTTAGAAGACGGCACCGAAGCACTACGCATCGCTTACAGAATAATTGATTGTTTTAAAAAATAATATAACTAAATACAAAAATGAAAAACATAGCAGTAATTGGAGCTGGAACGATGGGTAACGGAATTGCCCACACTTTTGCTCAATCAGGATTTACCGTAAAACTTATCGACATTTCAGAAGCTTCTCTGGAAAGAGGAATGAAAACCATTGCAACCAACCTTGACAGAATGGTAGCAAAAGGAACTATTACTGAAGACGACAAACACAAAACCATCGGAAACATCATCACTTATACGGATATGAAAGACGGAGTGGTTGGTGTAGATTTAGTGGTTGAAGCAGCGACCGAAAACATCAATCTGAAACTAAAAATCTTTGAACAATTAGAGGAACTTACTGATAGCAACGTAATTCTGGCTACCAATACCTCATCAATTTCAATTACGCAAATTGCGGCTGCTACTAAAAGAGCAGATAAAGTAATCGGGATGCACTTTATGAATCCGGTGCCGATTATGAAATTGGTAGAAATCATCAAAGGATATTCGACTTCGAAAGAAACTTTTGATACGATTTACAACTTAAGTAAAACCCTAGGAAAAGTTCCGGTTGAAGTAAACGATTATCCAGGATTTGTGGCAAACAGAATTTTGATGCCAATGATTAACGAAGCGATTGAAACACTATACAACGGAGTTGCAGGCGTAGAAGAAATCGATACGGTAATGAAACTCGGTATGGCTCACCCGATGGGACCACTTCAATTGGCTGACTTTATCGGATTAGATGTTTGTCTTTCGATTCTGAACGTAATGTATGACGGATTCAAAAACCCGAAATATGCTCCGAATCCGTTACTTGTGAATATGGTAATGGCTGGAAAATTAGGAGTAAAGTCAGGAGAAGGATTCTATGATTATTCCGAAAGCAAAAAAGCAGAGAAAGTTGCGAAGCAGTTTTTAAAGTCCTAAAGTTGTAACCTCAAAAGTCGGATGTCTTAAAGTCAAGAGAATTGTGATTACATAATTACGACTTTGAGACATTCGATATTTTAATTATTACTCCAAACATTATCCGAAGCGTTTTTGTCGGGCAAAAATCCTTCTGGGTCGATTTCGACTTTAGTAACTTCTTTGTCCGAATTGAGCAAATATATCCATTGGGAGTTGCGCTGCCAGATTTCAACCGGAAGTCTTTCAATTTGTTTGCTTCCGTCCGAAAAAGTTACTTCAAAAGTAATAGGCATCGGAATTTCTCCGTTGTTCAAAAATGTAATTCTCGTTCCGTTTTCTCTTTTTTCAACCGAGTCAATGGCTAAGTCTATATTTCCGTTTGAATAGAAAAAAGTTCTCCAGAACCAGTTCAGGTTTTCGCCTGTCACATTTTCGAAATAGTTGAAAAAATCGGTTGGTTGCGGATGTTTGTATGCCCAGGTTTCGACATATCCCTTGAAAGCCTCATCAAAAATTTTGGGATTCAGGATGTATTCCCGAAGTAAAATCAGACCTGTTGCCGGTTTGTAATAAGCCGTATAAGCCAGATTGTAGCCTTTTGTAATATCCGGAAAAGTACTTACAGCTTCTCTGTTTTTCCAAGTCATCCAAGCGATTCTGTTTTTCCCTTTATCTTCATCAGACGGGTATTCTCCCTGATTAAAATTGCGTGTGCTGTAATGATTGATAAACGTGTTGAAACCTTCGTCAAGCCAGGCGTGTTTGCGTTCGTTTGAACCGACAATCATCGGAAACCAGTTATGCCCGAATTCGTGATCGGTTACTCCCCAAAGACCAGCTCCTCTTGATCGGTAATGACAAAACGAAACTCCCGGATATTCCATTCCTCCTACATTGCAAGCCACATTAATAGCTGTCGGATACGGATATTCGAACAACCAATCAGAATAAAATTCAATAGATGCTTTTGTGTATTCCGTAGAACGCGACCACGCATTTTGTCCGTGGCTTTCTTTCGGATAAACCGATTGAGCCGTTATGGTTTTTCCGCTCGGAAGATCAATTTTTGCAGCATCCCAAATAAAGGAAGCCGAACTGGCAAAAGCCACATCTCGTGTGTTGTTTATTTTGTAATGCCAAGTTAGTTTTCCTGATTGCTTGGGTCTTGTAATATTGGTTTTCCCGACCTCTTCCAAGGGAAGAATCATAACTGTTGTGTCGCTTTTTGAAGCCTTGTCCAATCTTTCTATTTGGATTTTAGTAAGTACCTCTTTCGGGTTTTGTAAAGTTCCCGAAGCCACTACGATATGATTGTACGGAGCGGTAATTTTGTAATCGAAATCTCCGTATTCGCAATAAAACTCACCTGCTCCCAAGTAGGGTTCGGTATTCCAACCCGATACATCGTCAAAAACAGCCACTCTCGGATACCATTGGGCTATGGCATAAATCTTTCCGTTTTCGGTTTCTAATTTTCCCATTCTGTCCACTCCGTTTTCTGGGATTTTAAATTCAAAATTCATAGAAACTGTTGCTTTTCCTCCATTGGCAGGAATTGGTTGAGCAAAAGTTACCTTCATTCGGGTGTCGGTTATATAGTGTTCGGAAGAAGTCGATTTATTTACTTTAGCTGACAGATTCGATATTTTCACGCCTCCGTCTGTATCGGCTTTGTAGCGTCCTCCCTGAGTGGTAAGGTTTCCTTTACTTTGTTCTGTAAACAGGTTTTGCTCTACATACATCCAGATAAATGGCAGTTTTTCGGGAGAATTATTGGTGTAAAAAAGTGTTACTTTTCCTTTTATGACATCTGTTTTGTCGTCTAATTCTACTTCAATAGTATAATCGGCTGTGTTTTGCCAATATTGAGGTCCGGGAACTCCCGAGGCAGAGCGGAATTGATTTCCTCTTCGGTACAAAAAGTCGTCAAAAACCTCTTGATTGTTTGGAACAACTTCTTCCTGTGCTTTTAAAAGACTTACATTTCCTAAAAGGAACAACACAACTATCAATCTAAATAAATACCTCATATCGAACTGATTTTTAATCCGCATCAAAGGCAAAACTACATCTTTTTTGGGAAAATAATACTTTCGAAACGATTAACAGGAAGGTTTTTTTGTCTGCAAGAAATAAAAACTGTGTTTATTCAGGAATTTCTTTGTCGAGATAGCTCAGAAAAGCAGAAGGAGAAAATCCTGTTACGAACTTAAAAACAGCTGAAAATTTACTATGGCTCGAAAAACCGGATTCCTCTGCCAGATAGCTGATTTTATAACGTCTGTAATTTTTGTTTTCTTTGAGTTTTCGGACAATGTAGCGTATTCTGAGCTCGTTGATATAGGTGTTAAAATCCTTGTTGTATCGATTGTTCAGAATGTGAGAAACGTAGATGGTGTTGGTTTTGAGTTTTCCTGCCAAAACAGACATCGAAATATCATTTTCCAAATACTCGTTATTTTGTTCAAATTCTCTTAATCCAGCCATAATTTCTTTTTCTTTTTTTTCGGAAATTGAGATGGTTTTTTTAGGGATATTATCTTGATTGTTGTTTTCCGTTTGTATTTTGTTTTTACCAATCAAAGACTCTTTTACTTTTATTTCTTGAGTTAGGTTTTCGATGACCATTTTTAGCTTTTTGTTGTCTTTTTTCTTTTTTTGGTTGTAAAAAACAATACTTCCTGTTGCTAAAACCGCTAAAATACCGATGCCTATTTTAAGGTTCAAGGACATTTTGGACATACGGTTGTTGTCTAATTGCAAGGATTTCACAAGTTTATTAATTGTTTTTTTCTGATTTTCTTCATACTGATTTTTACTTTCGATATATTTTTCTCTGTAAAAAATGTATTTATCATAATTATCTGTTTGTTTATAGAATTCCGCAAAAGAATTATAGACCTCTTGCTTTAAGTTAATATTATCAGAAGTAGTAGCTATCGTATCAGCCTTACTCAAATATTTTTTTGCCACAGCATAGTCTTTCATTGCAAAATAAGCACCACCCATACCTCTGTATATAAATCCGCTTAGTGTTATATTATCCTCCATAACGCCCTCGAGTACTTGAAGTGCTTTTTTATAATATTCCAACGAAGTATCATACTCTTTTTTACTAAGGTGTATCGAACCAAGTAACTGATAATTAGTTCCTAAAAAATAGTCTTTTTGTGGGTCTGTAGGAAGTTTTTGAAAATATTTATCAGTGATTTTTGCTGCTTTTTGTGCTTTCTCAAATTCTTTTTCAGCGAGGTTATAGAGAGCAATCTCTTGATTAACCATTCCTAAATAAAGATTTTTTTGTGTTTGATTTTGAATCTTTTTACTTGCTTTTAGTCCTTTTTCAAGATAAACTCTTCCTGTTTCGGTAATGCCTATATTTCGGTATTGGGTCGATAAAAAACCTGAAATTCTGGCTTGCCATTCGTATAGTTTGTATTTCTCTGCAATTTTTTCTGCTTCCGAAGCCTTAATTATGGCTTGTTCAGGTTCTCCTTTCTGTTGGTGTAACGAAGAAAACAGCATCAGGGATTTTACCCTTTGAAGTTCTGAGGTTGAAGTTCTGAAAAGAGAGTCTGAGACTTCAAAAGCACGTTGGATATCTTTTCCTGCCAGATTTGTGGCTGTGAGAAAATAAATACTGTCAAATTTTTTGTTATTATCTTCTTTATTTTGAGCATAAATGGCGAAAACGAACAGAAAATTTAAAATGAAAATAGTGGTTTGTTTATTCATTTTAATTCTAAAATTGATTTTTGGGTAAAATAGTTGTTATACAACAAAGAAATATAAATAATATTTGACTGAACTGCTATGCAAAGACATTACTTTGAATAATTGTGCTTTTTACGAACTTTGAAAGTTATTGTTTTTTTATGAATTTAAAATTATATTAACTTTATTTTAGCAAAAATACATGGAAGTGTTTTAAAATCAAATAAGCGAAATTGTTCTAATTAATTAAAAAGAACAATTTAAACCGAAAATCTATGAATAGTCTATAATAAATCTATATAAAGACAATTGTGAGCTTCTTCTTTTTTTGTCTGGTAGGGTTTTGCTTAGGGTTTTTATAGTATTATTTGAATTTTCTTACCTCGGTAGAGTCAATAATATAACCTCGCTCATTGGCTTTTCCGTCCACCATTTCTTGTATCAATCCTTTGTTTTCTTTTTCTTCTATATGATATAATTCTTCGTAATCGGGAGTATAAAGAGCATTCGGAACCACGTTGATGTTGAAAATAAAAGTATGTGATTCTTCTTTTGTGTTGGCAAGTATGGTGGTGTAAATTCGCACATCTCCAATATTTTTATTGCTGTTGTATTCCATTTCCATAAAGCGATGTTCTCCTGGTCGTATGGCAGCGTTTGGGAAAGTAGCCACAGTACATCCGCAAGACGGAAGTACATCTTTAATTTTCAGAGGGCTCTCTCCAGTGTTGGTTATTTTTACTACAATATTTTGCTTCTGCCCTTGTAAAACAGGATAATAGGTTCTTACCGGGTCCTCTATCTCGAGGGTTGTAAGCGGTAATTCTTTTTTGCACCCTGTCAAAACGAATAAAGAAAGCAGAATCGAAAAAAAGAAAGACGAATGTTTTTTATCTGAAAATAATCTCATCGCACGCAATACTTTTAGTTTTAAAATCTCGTTGTTTAGTTATTCTGACCAAAATCCTCTCATCATTCTCTTCAATGTTTATCGGAACAGAAACCTCGTATTTCGGATTCTCCGATTTAGAGTTTATTTTTACATTATATTTTTTGTTTCCGACAACTACCGTAACACTCTCAGGTAGATAAATTTTATTTTTGGGAGCATTCAAAAAGCTGATTTTTAATTCTTTTGCCTCTCGAACATCATTTGCTTTCACTTCAAATTCAACTTCTTTTGTAACTGTACACAACAGCCAATTGTTGTAATAATCATTAAACCCGACAGCTCCATCTGTAAGAATTTTAGTGTTTGAGTAGTCTTCGTCTAATTCCGTTAAGGCTTTTACACGTTTTCCGAAAAGGAGATTTGTATAACTCTTTTTCAGAATTTCACTTTCCCAAAAAGCAATATAATCTTTCAGATAAAATCCCGACTCGTTGTATCTTTCAATTCCCGACAAAGGAAAAAGTTGTTTTAATCTATGGAGAGCGTCAGTAATTTCAGGGTATATTTTTGCCATATTTTCTCCCGATTCAAAAAAGGCATAACCGTTTTCTCCTATTCCGCTCGTTCTTGCCAGCTCAAGCTTTTGAAAAGTAAAAGCCAAAAACATAGGAGCATACGATTTATATTCTTCTTTTAGTTGGAGCATTTTATTACTGAACGCATTATAAAAAGTTATAAAGTCCACATCGTTAAGATATTTTTTTCTCGATTGTGTCCAGCCTCCATAAATATCCAACGGACGATTGGAATGAAAAGAATTGTTTTCTATTTTGGTAAAATAGTTATAAAGAATATCACTTACTTCAGGGTAATTTTGCTCTAAAAATTGTTTGGTTTCGTGTTTTAAATCAATAGTTGTGTTACGGAGAAGTTGAGCGTACAAATAGCATTTCAGGTCTTCAAACACGGCATAATCGTGTTCGTTACCGTGCATAAAAACACCTTTGATGCCTTGGTTTTTATAAAAGATTAGGTTTTTTTGAGCAATACTCACAGTAGGATAAGGGTCAAAATAATTGTCGAAATTTATGGCATAATCCCACAGGTATATTTTTTCTGAAACCTTTTTCCAGTCTGAAATTCTCTTTCGGATAAATTCTTGTTTTGGAGAATTTTCGATAACTACTCCCTTCGGAAAATCCATAGTGCTTAGCATTACTCCCACATTAGATAAAACAGGCTCTAAAGGAGGATTTTTTGTAGTTATATAAGCTGTTCCGAAAAATTCCTGATTTGGAAATTTACTTCCTAACTTGTTGATTAACAAAAAAACAGCAGGACTTGCATTGGTTTTTGTATTTCCTGCCTTTTGGCATTTATCACACAAACAGACAACCGAATTGTCGTTAGGCATTATCATAAAACGATTGATTGTCGGATTTTCGGTTGTTTGTTTTTTGATGTACGAAATCAATGCTCTTTCTAAAGAGTTGCTCGAAAAACAGAATTGTTCGTTATTCGGTTTTTCATCTACAACAGCCACCATATCTTGTGTCTTTCTGATGACTTTATTCATATTATGTCCCCATAAACCCCAGTGTTCTTCAAGAGTATGAGTCATATTTTTATCCCGAAATTCTTTTTTGAAATTCTCAGGAAAATAAGGTTCGCGGTATTCAAAGTCAGGAATATTCACATAATGCAGATTTTTGGGAATGCAGATTTCTTTTATAAAGGTCGTTTCAGAAGCGATATTGTTATTCATATATGTTGAAACAAAATAACCCAGAGCAAAATTCATTTCTTCCTCGTCGGTTGCTCTGATGATAATCGAATTTTCTTTTTGAACAAATTCAAATCCGTTGGGTGCCGTATCCAGTTTTTTGACAAGTTGCAGCTCAATAATTCTTTCTTTTGTGGAAGGAGTTTTGCGACTGATGTAAGGTTTATGTCCTGTTTTTTTATTAAAAGTATCAGAAAACCGACGAGCTTGACCCTCTAAGTGTTGGTTGTTTTGAATGTAAATTATAGGAAAAACTTCATTTTCGGAATAGACAATAAATTCTTGCGAAAATCCCTTGCAACTTCCAAAAAAAGTCAGAAATACGAAAATGAAGAGATGTTTAAACAAGCTCATTTTTTGTTAAAATTTCGTTCTTACTACTAAATACAGGTTATATTGATTGATATAACTATTAGGAGAAATCCTGAAATTATACCAATTCCCCATAACCCCGAAACTCGTGCGATGACTTACATACCGAAAATATCCCGCCCCGACCATTGTGTTTACATACGAAAGAAGTGTATTGGTCTGAAAGTCGAGTTTTTGGTCTTCGGGAGCCGTTCCTACAGATGCCATAGCTGTTACATAATCTTTATCGTTATCCAAAAAGAATCTTCCTTGAGCAAACAAACTGTGATACAAATCTTCCGAATCGCTCATAAGCATAGCTTTTGCGTTGAACCATAGTCTTTTGTAGGTTTTTTCTATTCCCAAAATTCCTGTAAAAAGATTTCGTTCGTCATTTAATTTAGCATAACGAATGCCTATTTCTCCTTGCCATTCTTTTTTAAAGGGTTGAAAGAAAGACAATCCTGCTTTCAGTTCTGGGAAAAATTGGTTGGCTATTCCTGCATTGAGCAAAAAATACGACTTGTTGGAAAAAGTATGATACCAATCTGCCTCTCCTTGTATTCCTACTCCTGTGGCTCTGGAAGCATAATTAAGGCGAGCTACATACGTATTTCTCTTTTCGAATCTCATATATTCTAAGGTAGCCACCGAAGTGTTTATCGGTATAGAATCGGTCCGGGAACTCAGGTAACTTATATTAATCTGATTTTTGAGCATCTTGGCCTCCAGATAACGCAAATGGTCTTTGTGTTCTAAGTATTTGTTAGCAGGAGCTTCATACATACTTTGAAATTTTATAGCTTCAGCATACTGACCGTCTTTTTCGTAAGCCACTCCCTTGAGGTACAGCATTTCGTTGTGATTCTTGTTGTATATTAACCCTTTATCTAAAACTTCTATTGCTTTTTGGTAATCTTCGTCTTTAATCAAAATCCGACTCAGCCTCACAGTTGCCAAAGTATCTTTAGGTCTTATATCGAGTATATCCCAATATATGTTTTTGGCTTTGTCAAATTCCTCTTGTTCTTCATACATTTTTCCTAATTTTCCCATTTCTTCGATCAGAGATTCCCTTACCAAACTGCTATGAGGGAACTCTAAGCGGAGATAACTCAAAATATCTACAGCATCTTTGTTATTTCCCATTTCGGAGTAGATGCCTGCCAGCTTTAGTCTTAAATCTCGGTCTTTCGGATAAAAGTCTAAAGCGGCATAGGCAACATCAAGAGCATCTTCATAATCTCCCGTAGCCACATTAGCTCCTATGGCATAATGATAGGCTTGCATATCGCGAGGAAAAAGGTCTATCAGGTCGTAGGCAATGTCTTTGACTTTGTCGTATTCCTCATTTTTATTAAGGTATTTGATATATTGCACCGAAAGTTCTTTGATGATATAATTGTATTCGGGAACATCCGGATGTTGTCTTTTGTATTGATAGGCTAATTCATAAGCGTCAGGATAATTTTCCATAGCAGCAAGCAGATCCACTTTTCGGAAAACTTGTTGAGGTTCATTAGGATATTTAGCAATAAGCCCATTTACAATATTCATAGCGGACTGGTAATCTTGTTGTTCTAAGTATATAGAAAAAAGATACTGATTAGAAAATTTTTCGTAATCAGGATAAGCCGTAAGTCTTAAAAAAGCAGGTAGAGCTTCTTTGTAATTTTTTTGGCTGTAATCGGTTTTTGCTTTTTCAAAAGACCAAGCGTTATATTTTTCAACAATATCGGTGTCTTGCGGATAAAGATAGTAGAGCTTTTCTATAGTTGCACCTGCTTTGGGATGGTTTTGTAGAGTCTCGTAAAGTACCAACTGTTTTGCAAGGAGTTCTTTTGAATCGGGGTTAGACTTTAATCCTTTATTTAAAAGATCTTGAGCATCTCCGTAATAACCTCGGGACATAGCCGTGTTGAGCAAATAATTATAGGCTTCCCGTGATTTAGTGCGTTGGTACAATTCTCCGTATAAGGAGTACGGATCTGTGTTTTTGTAATGAAAAGCCGCTTCGGATTTAAGATAAAACAGCATATCCGAATAATGAGAAGACGGTTCTTTTTGCAATCGTTGTTCAACGGTAGAAATAGCTTTGTGATACTGGTTTTGCTCCTGTAAGATTCCTATTTTTTTATCTAATAAAGGCTGGCTACTTGGAAAAACATAAAGCCCTTTATCGGCTGTGGCAAGAGCGGCATTGTAATTTCCGAGTTTCAGGTAAGAATTGATAAGGTTCAGGTAGGTTTCTTCATCTGCATTACCTGCCTCTAAAATTTTTTCGTATTGTTTTACAGCTCCCGATAAATTATTGGATTTTATTTTTTTTTGTGCATCTTCTTTCAGTACATTATTGTACATCGTTCTTATTTCCTGGTCTTCCGGAAATATCTGATAAAGTCTTATGGTAGCTCTATTGGCCTCTATCCGGTTTCCCATAAGGCTATATAGATTTATTTTTCGTTGCCATAATGTTTTGCTGTACGGAGTTATCTCAAGTAATTCATTGACGTAACAAATCGCACTTGAATATCGCTTGGTTTGTGTTTCTATATTTAGCAGATAATGTCTTGCATCCACCCTTTTTGGACTTCTTTTGAGTACATCTAATAAAACCATTCTTGCTGTTTCCAAATCTCCTACTTCCAGATAGCACTTTCCGAGATATTCTCGAATATCCATATCCATAGGAGCTAATTTTGTGGCTTTCAAACAATAATCAAGAGCTTTTGAAAAATTATTGTTTTTTCCTTCTTGTTTGGCTAATTCAAAATACTGGTCAGAATCCTGTGCATAGAGTATTCCTCCGGTATCTATAAATAACAACGTGAGAATCAAATATGTGATAATATTATACCTTAACTTTTGCCGATTCATTTGTCTTTTTTGTTTTATCGTTATCGAAACCTTGTCTTGTCATCGTTCCCCATTCCATTTGTCTGGATGCAAAGAAGTTGTAATATCCTTTCAATCCGAAAAATATCAGTAAAGGGTGGTACAAAAAAGGTTCTAAAAATATCATAATCCAGAGGCTGAAGACTTCCCGAAATGTTTTGTATTGCCGCTTCACGAAGTTATCCAGCAACAACACCATATTTCCTACTGCAATTCCGAAAAAATACGAATACAAGAAAATGTATCCTGCCATAGACCAGTTCACATCGCCTTTCAATATCAAAATAATGAACCATATAATTCCGATAAATTCTATTATTGGAGCAAGAAATTCATAAATAAAATTGATAGGGAATACAACAAGCCCTAACTTTTTGTAGCGATAATTAAAAAGTATTTTTCTGTGAACCACAAATATTTGTGCCAGTCCGGTTGCCCAACGGGTTCGTTGTCGGGATAGGATTTTTATGTTCGGTGGTCCTTCTGTCCAACAACACGAAACCGGAATATAATCAATAATATATTTTTGGTTGTTATTAATCATGTGAGCAGCCATTTTGACCATAATATCCATATCTTCAGCGTGAGATGCTCCGTCATATCCCCCTGCATTAATGGCAATTTCTTTGTCAAATAATCCTAAACCGCCCGAAACATTCGGAACACAATTAATAAGACTTGCACCTATTTTTCCGAACAAATAAGCCCTGAGATATTCCAATTCTTGAAATCTCGGAATGAGTTTTTTGGGAGGACGAACCCTCTCTATAACTCCATCTGCAATATCGCAACTGTTTGACATTCTGAGTGTTGCTCCTACTGCAATTGTTTTTATTGAGGAGTTCAGAACAGGTTTAATCATTCTGAGCATGGTGTTTCTGTCGAGAATACAATCTACATCGGTACAAAGAAAATAAGGATACTGAGAAGCATTTATACCTGCATTAGAAGCGTCTGCTTTTGTTCCTCCGTTTTCTTTATCCACAACAGTCAGTTTAGAATATTCGGGATGTTTAGATTTAAAAATCCGCTTAAATGGTTTGGTTTTAAGTTTCTCGATGTAAGCATAAGGAGTTTCGACCAAGTCAAATTCTTCAATCAGGAGTTCGAGGGTTTTGTCTTTACTTCCGTCATTGACTATAATTACTTCATACAGAGGATAATTTAAAGTCAGTAGAGATTTTGCATTGACAATGATTGTTTTTTCTTCGTTATAAGCAGGAGCTACAATGGATATTCCCGGAGTAAGTGGGGAATTCATCAAAAACTCATCATCAAGTCTTGAAGTATAAGTTTTGTATTGGATCATTTTTATAACCGAAAAAATGCCTAATACAGAATAGTACAGAAACATTGAAGAAGCGTAGAAAAAAACGAAATATTCAAAAAAACTAAACGTGGCGGATTCTCCCATTATAAACACACAAATTATTATTATCAAAATGATAAAGAAGTTAAAAAACAATACAGCCTAAGTACTTAAACTGATAAAGAAATCAGGTAAAGGCCAGTTCCGGTGTTTTCTTTTTTTGATCTTTCAACAACTTCTCTTTTAATTTTGAGGGAATCATAGGGTTTTTAACGTGTTGTAAAATAAGTAAATCGAAACCGTCTTCTATTTTGCACAGATGGTCAAAATATTTTTTTCCTTCTTCTCCGTAAAGATAGATTCCTTCTGCAATGAGTTTTTTGATATCTGCATTGGTTGCTTCAAAAAAGGCATCTTTAAGGAAGTTTAACGATTTTCCGGTTTGCATCAGAGCAACTGCTTCTATTATAGCTTTCTGACATTCAGACGGTTGGTTGTAGTATATTTTTTTTAGTTTTTCTTCAACTGAAGTGATTCTCATTTCGCTCAAAGCCAAAATAGCTTCTTTTCTAATATCGTGGTCTTCGCTCTCTAAAAGCTCTTCCAGGGCACTTACCGAATTTAACTGTTTGAAATAAGCTACTGCTCTGATAAGAAAAATGTTTTGCGATTTATCTTTGGTATATTTAATCCACTTACTAAAATTCGGGAGATTGTCTTTGTGATGCATTTCTAGTTGTTTTATCAAGTTGATTTGATCCCAATGGTTTAGTTCGGGATTTTCTCTGTCAAAAAACTTAAACGGGTCGTTGTTACTTACTCCAATATACGAAGCTCTGGATTCTTTTCTGAGCGATTTGTTTTTACTGTACGTGTAAGGAAGAATTTTAGAGTCGGAAATAATCAGGTTAAGTCGAGAAAGTGACTGAAATGCTCTAAGTCTGCTTCGGGTGCTAGAAAAGCTGAGTTTTTGCTCTAAATGAGTATCTATCTTTAATCCTTTTATTACGTTGAGATAATTTTTTGATTCGAGATAATCTGAATTTTTTTGAATCAAATCTTCTAAGGTAGGAACTAAGGCAATGTAGCTTTTTTCTTTAAGTTTCCCGAATTTTTCTACAAAAATATTGTAAATTTCTGCCTCAGAATATGTTTGGTCTGCTTTAAAAATAGCTTCGATAAAGCGAGTTGTTTTGGGATATAAATCTTCGATAATGCTGTCCTCTTTTTTTCTTTTTTTTCTGATAAAATAAGTAAAGGCAAAGAAAAATAAGGTTACTACAAAGTTTATAAATATCATAACCAAGGCAACTTGTATGACAAAAGGATAAGAACTTAGTAGCACCCTGTAATGTTCGATAGTTTCGTAAATAGCATTCATAATTATTGGCGTTAAAAAAAAAGAGATTAAACAAAAAACAGTAATTTAAGTCAAAAACAGTCTTTATTTAAAAATCCGGATGCAAAACTCACTAATAAAATGTTAATATCAAAGTTTTGACCATAGACAAAGTATAGATAGATGTAAATTTTTTGTAAGATTATTGTAATGATACACTAATCTACTCATAAAATTATTGACCGCTTCAAACAATATGTTTTGACTGGGCAAATGTATCTAAATAAATGTAATATGTTGTTTGTTAGTGTATTGACATTATTTAATCTACCTATTATATTGTTTAAAATATTTAAAAAAGATAAAAAAAATAAAGCGTTGCAAGGAAATATTTTTTGTGACATTAACTTTCTAAAAGGTTCTTAAGATCTCAGAATTTTTTATGAATATTCTTGTGATTTGTCTTATACAGAGCTTAGCTTTTTAACTTAATTGTGGAAGTAACTTAGGCTACATAAAAACCGTTTTTCACAATTATTTGTATTCTGTTTTTTGTGAGGTTTATATAAAAAAGAAGTGTTAAAAAAAGAAATTATAACCCGTAGTGCATTATTGATTAGCCACAAATGCACAGATTTTTTATACTTTTTGCGAAAAAAAAATATTTTACAGATTGGATTGAATGCTTTGTATTCAATATCAGTGTAATTTACATTGTGTTTTTCTGAACTATTTTACATTTAGCATCTGTGCATCTGTGGCTGAAAACAATTACAAAAAATATTAAAAATCAATGGGTTATGTTTTCAGTGATAATACACTACGGATAATTATAGTAATAGTAAGAATTACAGGTATGATTTTCGAATAATTTAAAAACAACGACTTATCATTTCGAAAAAACAGCTATCAGCATATCTTTCAAAAGTTCTTCTACAGGCATTGCATTGGCTCCGACTCCTTTACTTTTTACATCAATTTCACGAAGTGATGCCACAATACCACTAACTTTCCGCATCGGGTAATTTCGAGCAGCGGTTTGATAATCTTTCACAAAATAAGGATTTATTTTAAGCACATTTCCTACATTTTTTGGGTTTTTGTCCGAAAGTCCGTGATATTGCAAGAGCTGAACAAAGAACGAAAAAACCTGACTCGTAATGTGTGTTATCGGATTGGCTTTCGGGTTTTGGGCAAAATATTGAGCAATCCTACCGGCTTTCAATACATTTTTTTCTCCTAAAGCGTTTCGAAATTCAAACACGTTGTAATCTTTGCTGATTCCGATGTTTTTTTCGATGTGGTCAGCTGTTATGGTAACTTCTTTTGGGAGAATAATTTTGAGTTTATCAAGCTCGTTACTTACTTTGTTTAAGTCTGTTCCTAAAAACTCAACCAACATAGCATTTGCTTTTGGTTCTATTTTGTATCCGGAAGAGCTTAATGTCTGGTTTATCCAACTCCCAACCTGATTGTCGTATAGTTTTTTACTCTCGAAAACTACTCCGTTTTTTTCAATCGTTTTGGTAACTTTTTTGCGTTTGTCAAGCGTTTTGTATTTGTAACAGAAAACCAAAATAGTTGTAGGTTGTGGGTTTTCGGCATAGTTTTCTAATTTGTCAATATTTCGAGAGAGTTCTTGAGCTTCTTTTACTACAATTACCTGATATTCAGACATCATAGGGAAGCGTTTGGCATTCGAAATAATTTCTTCAACAGTTGTGTCTCTACCGTACAAAACCACCTGATTAAAGCCCTTTTCATCATCTGTAAGTACATTTTTTTCGATATAATCAGCGATTTTATCTATGTAATATGGTTCATCTCCCATCAAAAAATAAATGGGTTTTAGTTTTCGATTTTTTATATCGGCAATGATTTTTTCTGCTTCGTTCATTTTAAATCTCCTGATAAAAGAGTAAATCTGTGTTTAATTTGTAATACTTTTGCCTTATGCAAGAGTTGAATTTTCCGAAATATTCGTTCCGATTCAAAAGTAGTGAAAATAAATTGTCTATTTTTGATGAAATTCGCAAAAAATTTATCCTACTTACTCCCGAAGAGTGGGTAAGACAAAATGTTGTTCAATATCTCTTGCAAGAAAAAAAATATCCGAAATCACTTGTAAATGTTGAAAAAGTTATCAGAATAAACGGCCTTGTCAAGCGGTATGATATAGTGATTTATAACTCTGAAGGGAGTATCTTCTTATTGGTAGAATGTAAAGCTTCTGATGTAAAAATAACGCAAGAAGCATTCAACCAAATTGCTCGATACAACCTTGTCCTAAAAGCCGAATATCTTATGGTTACCAACGGAATCAACCATTATTTCTGCAAAATGGATTTTGAAAACGAAAAATATATCTTTTTGGAAGATTTGCCATAACTGCACATTATCCGTTTAAAAAGCGAATCTGTAAATACTGCAAAAGCATCACGGTCTTAGCATCTCTTATTTCGCCTGAAGCAACCATTTTTAAGGCTTCTTCAAATGGTAATTCAATGTTTTGAATATTTTCGTTTTCTTCATCCAATCCTCCGCCTTCACTCAACTTCATTTCAGGACTATATTCAGCGATATATAAATACATAAGTTCGGTTACAGCTCCGGGAGAAACATAAACTTCGAAAACCTTTTCAGCATCTTCAATATGATAACCTGTTTCTTCTTTGGTTTCCCTGATTATACATTCTTTTGGGTTTTCTTCATCGAGTGTTCCTGCACAAGCTTCAATAAGCATTCCGCTTGGGTTTCCGTTTAAATAGGTTGGCATACGAAACTGTCTTGTAAGCAAAACCGTTCTCTTTTCTTTGTTATAAAGCAAAATAGCTGCTCCGTTGCCTCGATGAAACACCTCTCGAGTATGGATTTGCTTTTCTTGATTCGGTTCTTGGTACTCAAAAACTAATTTTCTCAGGTTATATCTTTGGTTAGAAAGTGTCTCTTCTGATAGAATATTTATTGTCGGATTCATAGTTCTATGTTGTGATGAAAGGCTCTTTTTATTATTAATTTCAGCTAATTTACAATTCATCTCAGAAATATGACAGTTCGGTCAGATATTTTTTCGCACAACATTAAAAACTGCAACCTTTGCCTCAGAAAATCAACCCATTGTATAAACAAACTTATGATTATGATTAGATTTGTATTATTTATTGCATCACTGATTCTCTCGACTATCGTGAGCGGACAGACTTCAAGTCAAGAAGATAAAAAAGCAATCGAACTTTTTGCTACTTTTAAACCTGAAACCGAATTACACCCAAATTGGGGTTTAGATAATGCAAAAAAGTTATCCCTTGAATGTGAATCCAAACGAAACTAACCAATGAAAAAAGCTATTCAATTATTTTTCAAAATCCTGATTCTGGGAATCGTTATTAGTTGTGTTATCTCGGGTTGGGCTTGGGGATTCGAAGCATTGAACGGAAGGGATTTTGTCATAAATCCCTCCTTTGGAAAAGAAATCCTTGCCTATTTGATTTATGGCGTTGTGCTTACGACAGTTAATGTTTTGTTCTATAGATACTTTAATAATGATGTCGATTGGAGCAATTCCAAATGGAGTAAATACAGAATTTTTTTAGGACTTTTCCTAAGTCTTACCTTATCTTTTATAGCTGTTTTCTTGATTCGGTTTGTGACGGTTGTAGGGTTTGAACAAAAGAATTTTCAATATTTTATTAGTCACGAAAACCCAACCCACTATTATGTTTCTCTATTTATAACTTTTATCATTGTAGTTGTTTTTCACGCCATTTATTTTTACAAACAAACACAAGAAACCAAACTCAAAGAACAGAAAATCATTGCCGGAACAGCTTCAGCTAAGTTTGAAAGTTTGAAAAATCAAATTGACCCACACTTTTTGTTCAATAGTTTGAATGTGTTGAGTTCGCTTATTGAAGAAAATCCGGATATGGCTCAAGAGTTTACCACTTCACTTTCTAAAATTTATCGTTATGTTTTGGAACAAAAAGACAAAGAATTGGTGCCTATTGAAGAAGAATTAGATTTTGCCAAAACCTATATGAAGCTTTTGTTGATGAGGTTTGAAAACAGCATTACGTTTGAAGTTCCCGAAAATGTAGAAATACCGGAAGCTAAAGTGGTTCCGCTTTCACTACAATTATTACTCGAAAACACCATCAAACACAACGTAACAAGCCCAAGCAAACCTTTACATATCAGAATTTATGTCGAAAAAGGCCATTTAGTTATCGAAAATAATTTACAAAAAAAAGAAACTTTAAATAACCGAAAAGGAGTCGGGCTTCAAAATATCGTAAACCGATATGCGATTCTTACCAAAAGAGTAGTAATCATGGAAGAGACCTCCGAATATTTTAGAGTGCAATTGCCAATATTAACCAAACAAATAGAAATCATGGAAACACAACAATTCAATCAAGAGAATGCTTATCTTAAAGCAAAAAAACGAGTGAAAGATCTCAAAGAATTTTACGGACATCTAACGGCTTATTGCATCGTAATTCCGTTTTTAATCTTTTTAAACCTTTATACGTATGCCGAATTTCAATGGTTTTGGTTTCCGATGTTAGGTTGGGGAATGGGACTTACTTTTCATGCCTTTGAGGTTTTCGGATACGGAAAATCTTGGGAAGAGAAAAAAATCAGAGAACTGATGGACAAAGAAAATAAAGAAAATAAAAAGTGGGAATGAAAAACCCTTACCTTACAAAAATAATCTTAAACTTTAAACACGATGAACAAGATACCGTCAGATGAAGAAATCAGATATGAGTTGGCAACTAAAAGAGTGAAAGAACTCAAAGGTTTTTATACTCACGTATTGGCCTATGTGCTTGTAAATCTTATTATTGTAGTCATTAACATAAACGACTTAAAACCAGGCGAAAATTATTTCCAACCTAAAAATTTCATTACTGCTTTTTTCTGGGGAATAGGTTTGGTAGCTCACGGTTTTAGTGTTTTTGGAGCAAATATTTTCTTCGGAAAAGATTGGGAAGAGAAAAAAATCAAAGAATTGATGAATAAAGACAAAAAGCGAAACCAAAATTGGGAATAATTTTTTTAGTCATAAAGTAGAATGTCATAAAGTCTAACGATTAAACACATCAACGATTAACAGGAATGAACGTAATTATCATAGAAGACGAAAAACCGGCAGCTCGATTGCTTAGCAGAAAACTTGAGAAGTTGAATATCTCGGTAAACCAAATGTTGCATTCTGTTGAAGAGTCACTAAAATGGTTTTCTGAGAACTCACCTCCTGATTTGATTTTTCTGGATATTCAGCTTTCTGACGGATTATCATTTGAGATTTTTGAACAATTTCCTGTTAAAAGTGCTATTATTTTTACGACAGCTTATGACCAATATGCCTTGAGAGCTTTCAAACTCAACAGTATTGATTATTTGTTGAAGCCAATAGATGAAAAAGAATTGACGAATGCTGTCGAAAAGTTTAGAGAACGAGTAAATAAAAAAGCAGGTTTAGACCTTCAATGGATAAAAAGTCTGCTGATTTCCGAAGAAAAACAGTATAAAGAGCGTTTCTCAGTAAAAGTAGGCTTACAACTCAAAATCATTATCACTCCAGAAATCGAATGTTTTTTCAGTGAAAACAAAGGGACTTACATTCATACCACAGAAAACAGAAATTACCTCATTGACTCCACTCTCGAACAATTGGAAAACGAACTCAATCCGAAAGAGTTCTTCCGGGTCAGCCGAAAGTTCATTATTGGGTTAAAAGCCATCAAAGAAATTCAGGTGTATAGCAATTCCCGACTGAAAATTATTCTCAACACATATAAAGAAGACGAAATAATCGTCAGCAGAGAGCGAGTTGCTGATTTTAAGAATTGGATAGGATAAACTACCAAGTCACAAATTTTACAAAAGAGCTTTGCAGAACGAAAAAGTTATTCCTAACTTAGCATCTTATGTAAAACGAAATTTATGCCTAAAATACTTATTGTAGAAGACGAAGCAGCCATTCGTAGGGTTTTATCCAAAATCCTTTTAGAAGAAGACGACAAATATCAGATTGAAGAAGCAACCGATGGTTTGGAAGCCTTAGAAAAAATCAAAAAAGAAGACTTCGATTTGGTTTTATGTGACATCAAAATGCCTAAATTTGACGGAATCGAGGTTTTGGAAGCTACTAAAAAAATAAAACCCGAAACACCTTTTATTATGATTTCCGGGCACGGAGATTTAGAAACGGCTGTTAATTCGATGCGATTAGGAGCTTTCGATTACATCTCAAAACCACCTGATTTAAACCGATTGCTGACTGCTGTTCGCAACGCGTTAGACAAAAAGCAGTTAATCGTAGAGAACAAAATCCTTAAAAAGAAAGTCAGCAAAAACTACGAAATGATAGGCGAAAGCCAATCAATAATTCACATTCGCAATATTATCGAAAAAGTAGCCCAAACCGATGCCAGAGTACTCATTACCGGAGCTAACGGAACCGGAAAAGAATTAGTTGCTCATTGGTTACACGAAAAAAGCGAACGCTCAACAGCTTCGTTTGTCGAAGTGAACTGTGCTGCAATTCCATCTGAACTCATCGAAAGTGAACTTTTCGGACACGTAAAAGGAGCGTTTACTTCGGCTGTAAAAGACAGGGCAGGAAAGTTTGAAGCAGCTCATAATGGAACACTTTTTTTAGATGAAATCGGAGATATGACGCTTTCGGCTCAGGCAAAAGTACTTCGTGCTTTGCAGGAAAACACCATTTCGAGAGTAGGAGCAGACAAAGATATCAAAGTAAATGTTAGAGTTTTGGCTGCAACAAATAAGGATTTGAAAAAAGAAATTGCCGAAGGACGTTTCAGAGAAGACTTGTATCACAGATTGGCTGTCATTTTGATAAAAGTCCCTTCTTTGAACGAAAGACGTGATGATATTCCACTTCTGATTGAACATTTTTCCGAGAAAATCGCATCGGAACAAGGAAGTGCCAAAAAGAAGTTTTCTGATAAAGCCATTGCTTTGCTCCAAGAATATGATTGGACAGGAAACATCAGAGAACTCCGAAATGTGGTTGAACGACTTATTATTTTAGGCGGTATTGAAATTTCGGAAGCCGATGTAAAATTGTTTGCGAATAAGTAGAATGTTAGATGCTTGGTGTTGGCTGTATTCTGCCACCAATTGAACACTGCTTACTAAAAAAATCACAATGGATTTTAAATCGTCAGGAAAAATATACTGCCCCAAACGCTACCGACTGATAATTTTTCTGATCTTGCAGATTATTACAGTTTGTATATTGGCACTTTTTCCGGAATTCATCGAAAAATTTTATTCCAATGGTTTTTATAAAATACTCTCCGAATTTTCTCGAAAACTTTTTGCAAACATCGGGTTTTCGGTCGGAGATGTACTTTATGGTTTGGTCATTGCTTTTTTGATTTTTCGAATTATAAAAAACCGAAAACAACTGAATTTTAAGTTTTTTGTAATCGGAACCTTAAATGCAGTTTCTGTATTTTATTTTTTGTTTAATCTGTTGTGGGGGCTGAATTATTATCGCATACCTCTTTCAGAAAAAATGAATTTATCGTATGAATATTCGTGCAAACAACTTTTTGATTATACTGCCAAACTGATTGAAAAATCAAATGCACTGCATTTAGAAATTACCCAAAACGATTCCGTAAAGGTTGTAAATCCGTATTCCAACAAGCAGATTTTTCAAAAATCCGAAAACGGATACAATAATCTGGCTTTGAATTATCCGGAATTTACTTATAAAAACCCTTGTGTAAAAAATTCACTTCTTAGTTTGCCTCTTTCTTATATGGGATTCGGAGGTTATTTGAATCCGTTTACGGGAGAAGCCCAAGCAAATGCCCTACTTCCCAAATATACTTTTCCAACAACTACCCTGCACGAAATAGCCCACCAGATAGGATACGCATCGGAGAGCGAAGCTAATTTTATTGGATATTTGGCCTCGATAAGCAGTGATGATATTTATTTCAGGTATTCGGGTTATATCTATGCGTTGCGTTATTGTCTTAGAAATATCGAAAAGACAAATCCTGAAAAAGTTGAAGAATTGCTCTCTGAAATTAACTACGGAATTTTGCTCAACTTTGAAGAAAGCAGACAATTCTGGGAGAGTCATCAAACTCCAATAGAAAAGTTTTTTAAGGTTTTTTATGATAATTTTCTAAAAATCAATTCTCAAAAAGAAGGAATGGAAACCTACAGCCGATTTGTCGGACTTCTTATCAGTTATGAACAGTAAGGTTCGATAACCGATAATAAGTTATCTCTAAAATCAGGCTACTAAAATTTGTACTTTTGTGCCTTATACCAAAAGAGATGAATAAATTAAGAATTGTATTTATGGGAACTCCTGATTTTGCCACAGGAATTCTCGAGGCTATACTACAAGAAAATTATGAGGTGGCAGCAGTAATTACCGCTCCTGACAAACCCGCAGGTAGAGGACAAAAACTTTCGGTTTCTTCTGTAAAGCAATTTGCTTTGGAAAAAGGATTAAAAATCCTTCAACCAACAAACCTGAAAGACGAATCTTTTTTGGAAGAGCTAAAATCCCTGAATGCAAACCTGCAGGTTGTGGTAGCTTTTAGAATGCTTCCGAAACAGGTTTGGCAAATGCCCGAGTTAGGCACTTTTAACCTTCACGCTTCACTACTTCCCGATTACAGAGGTGCAGCCCCAATAAACTGGGCTATCATAAACGGAGAAACCAAAACAGGAGTTACAACCTTTTTTATTGATGAAAAAATTGATACAGGAGCAATAATTCTAAGCGATATAATAGAAATATCAGAAAGCGAAAATGCAGGAAATCTTCACGATCGCTTGATGAACCTCGGAAAGAAAACCGTTATTAATACACTAAAACTCATTGAACAAAATGCAGTAAAAACCACCATTCAACCTAACCCAAAAGATTTAAAAACAGCCTACAAACTCAACAAAGAAAACACAAAAATTGATTGGACAAAACCTCTTGACCAAATTTACAACCTCATAAGAGGGCTTTCGCCTTATCCTTGTGCTTGGACAGTTGTCGAAGATAATCAAGAGCAATGGACTGTAAAAATCTACGAAGTAGAAAAAGAAAAAGACACGCATAACCACAAAATTGGAAAAATAATTTCAAATAAAAAGGAAATAAAAATAGCTGTTTCGGGAGGGTATATCAGTATAAAATCACTACAATTTCCCGGGAAAAAACGAATGAGAACAACTGAATTTCTCAACGGATTTATATTTTCCGATAAAGCAAAAGCACTGTAAACAGTTCTATGTAAATGAGAGTTTGACTGATAAGCGAGGGGTTTATTAACAATTCGTTAAAAGTTATTAACAAATTTATACAAAACACAACAAGTCGTTTGCATAACTCACAGAAGCGTTTAATTTTGTCATTGAAATTCAACTAATTATTTAACCAAACCATTTAAATTTTTAAATTATGAACAAATCAGAACTAATTGATGCTATTGCGGCTGATGCCGGAATTTCTAAAGTTGCTGCTAAAAAAGCGTTAGAATCAGTAACAGAAAATGTAGCTGCAACCTTGAAAAAAGGAGGAAGAGTTTCTTTAGTAGGATTCGGATCTTTTTCGGTTTCTAAAAGAGCAGCAAGAGACGGAAGAAATCCTCAAACAGGAAAAGCTATCAAAATTCCTGCTAAAAATGTAGTAAAATTTAAAGCAGGAGCTGACTTAGAAGGAGCTGTAAACAAAAAGAAATAATTTTGTTTACCATCTCTAAAAAAAAATTAAAAGGTGTCGATTCTACTCGACACCTTTCTTATTACTATAACTCATTAGGGCTGAACTTTAAGAAAAACTATTTCTTTTCTTTTTCTTTTTTCATAGCATTAAAATAAGCCGCTCTGCTCAAAGGTTCGTATTCTTCGGTTTCACCTAACATAACCAAACTATCGTTTTGATTTTTCCGAAAACTGTAATTTGCTAAATTTCCAGTTCGAGTGCACACCGCATGAACTTTGGTTACGTATTCGGCTGTAGCCATTAGTGCAGGCATTGGTCCGAACGGATTGCCTTTAAAATCCATATCCAATCCGGCTACAATTACTCGTTTTCCGCTGTTTGCCAAATCGTTACAAACCGCGACGATTTCGTCGTCAAAAAATTGAGCTTCGTCAATTCCAACTACATCACAATTGCTAGCTAAAAGACGAATATTGGCAGAAGACGGAACCGGAGTAGAGTGAATTTCGTTAGCATTGTGCGAAACCACTTTCTCATCATCATAACGCCTATCAATCGATGGTTTGAAAATTTCAACCTTCTGTTTGGCAAACTGTGCCCGCTTTAGTCTTCGAATAAGTTCTTCGGTCTTTCCCGAAAACATCGAACCGCAGATAACTTCTATCCAGCCGAATTGCTCTTTGTGATTTACCGTATTTTCGAGAAACATTTTTTTAAGTTTTTTTAATTGAAAAGATGAATACTTTTCATTACTTTGTATCGCAAACAAATATATTAAAAACAAAGATGTTTACTCAAAAATAATTATCAACAATTATGAAAAATCGTTTAGAAGCAGAACTCATCAGTATTGCACACAGAATCCTGAAGCTAAAAAATAAATCAGAAGTTATTCAACTTCAACAAGAGACCTTGAACCTGTACGAAAAGTTATCTGTTTTAAGGTTTGTGGAAGATAATTATGAGGATTCTTCGGTAGAGATTCCGTCTGATATTGAAGAAAAACTAGAAAAATTTGTTTCGGTTGAAAAGAAAATGGTTGCTCAAAACGAAGTAATTGAAGAAAAATCAGAAGAAGTTATTGTTGAGCAAACCACAACAGAAATAATCTCGGAAGAAGAAATTCCTGTTTCACAACCTGCTTCGGAAGAGGAGATTCAGGAAAAAGTACAACCTAAAATTGAAGATTTTCAGGTTCGTTTCGAAGATTTTGAAGCACAACTTTCTAATGCGAAACCCACCAAAACAAACGCAATTCTTGAAGAAGTTGCTTTAGAAAATGAGCCTGTTTTTGTTCCTGTCGAAGAAGTAACTAAAGAACAAACCGAGGTTAAACAAGTCGAAACTGCCAAAAATGTCTCGATAAACGATGCTATAAAAAAGAACTTTAATATTGGGCTTAATGACAGAGTTGCTTTTGAATTTCACTTGTTCGGAGGGCAGACCGAAGATTTTAATCGAGTACTTTCGCAATTAAATACTTTCGAAACATTTGCAGAGGCTAAGAATTTTATCGAAAATATGGTAAAACCCGATTACAACAACTGGATTGCTAAAGAAGAATACGAAAACCGCTTTTTAGAAATTATCGAAAGTAAATTTTAAGTTTAGAAATAATAAACTTATGATTTTTTTTAAAAAAAATCTGTGAAGTTTTGAAAACAAAACACAAGGCAATATGTCGAAATTGTATATTGTTCCAACCCCTATCGGAAATCTTGACGATATGACTTTCAGGGCTGTAAAAGTGCTGAAAGAGGTCGATGTGATTTTGGCAGAAGATACCCGAAACAGTGGAAAACTGCTTAAACATTTTGATATTACAACTCCTATGCAATCGCATCACATGTACAACGAGCACAAAACCATTGAAAGCCTCATCAAACGATTACAAACCGGCTCAACCGTTGCTTTGATTTCCGATGCGGGAACTCCCGCAATTTCTGACCCCGGATTTTTATTGACCCGAGCTTGTGTAGAAAACAACATTGAAGTAGAATGTTTGCCCGGAGCAACAGCTTTTGTTCCGGCACTTGTCAATAGCGGACTTCCGAATGACCGATTTATTTTTGAGGGGTTTCTTCCCGAAAAAAAAGGAAGACAAACTCGTTTTTTAGCCTTAGCAGAAGAAACACGGACGATGATTTTTTATGTTTCTCCTCATAAACTCCTGAAAACTCTCGAAGAATTCATTCAATATTTCGGAGAAGACCGTCCTGTTTCCGTATCGAGAGAGCTTACCAAACTTCACGAGGAAACCTTTCGAGGAACAGCCAAAGAGGTTTTGAATCACTTTAGTCAAAAAACAGTTAAAGGCGAAATTGTAGTAATAGTAGGAGGGAAGAAGTAATTTCGATTTAAAAATGAATTTACCACTTTAACTCCCTTTCGGGATAGCATCTATCAGTTTACGAGAATACTCGGTTTTTGGGTTTCGGTACAATTCATCGGCTTCGGTTTCTTCTTCCAGATAACCTTTGTTGAGCACCAAAATTTTGTCCGACATATATTTTACTACAGCCAAATCGTGTGAAATGAAAATATAGGTAAATCCGAAATTCTCTTTTAGTTCGTTCAGCAAGTTTAAAACCTGTGCCTGAACCGAAATATCGAGTGCCGAAACCGATTCGTCACACACAATGAGCTTGGGTTGCAAGGCGATGGTTCGGGCAATCCCGACTCGTTGTCTTTGTCCTCCCGAAAATTCGTGCGGATAACGATTAAAATGTGCTGATGAAAGTCCAACACGTTCTAATATTTCGATGGCTTTTTGTTTTCGTTCTTTGTTGTTTTTATAGAGTTTATGCACCTGCATCGGCTCCATAATCGCTTCTCCGACTTTCATTTTCGGATTGAGTGAAGAATAGGGATCCTGAAAAATAATCTGAATTTCTTTCCGAAAGCGTTTAAATTCTTTGTCCGAAAGTGCCGTAATATCAACTCCTTTATAAAAAATCTGACCTTTAGTGGCTTTGTCAAGTTGTAAAATCGCATTCCCTATGGTTGATTTTCCAGAGCCGGATTCGCCTACGAGTCCTTTGGTTTCACCTTCGTAAACTTTAAAACTAATATCTTGCAGCGCTTGAAAACCGACCTTTTTGCCCAATATTCCCATTCTGGAATAATAGATTTTCTCGATGTTTTTCACTTCCAAAATCGGAGGATTGGAATATAATTTTTCTAAATTCTCTGCCCTTTCTTCCGGAGTTATAATTTCAGTTGGAGTAGTATCATTCAGAAAATCTGCAATAGTCGGAAGCCTTTTTAGTCTTTCGTCCAAAGACGGTCGAGAAGCAATTAGTGCTTTGGTATAGGTCTGCTTTGGATGATGAAAAATGGCTGTTGTTTCGCCTTGTTCGACAATTTCGCCTTTATACATCACTAAAACTCTGTCTGCAATTTCAGAAACCAAAGCCAAATCGTGCGAAATGAAAATAATGCTCATTCCGGTTTCTTGTTGCAGGTCTTTCAGAAGTTTAATGATTTCTTTCTGAACCGTTACATCCAGAGCGGTTGTGGGTTCGTCTGCAATCAGGATATTCGGTTTGCAGGCAATTGCCATGGCAATCATTACTCGTTGTTTTTGACCACCCGAGATTTGATGCGGATAACTGTTGTAAATTTTTTCAGGATTCGGGAGTTTTACTTTTTCGAAAAGTGATAAAACTTCAGCCTTGATCGCTTTTTTCGAAAGATTTGTATGCTCAAAAAGGATTTCTTCAACCTGATAGCCACATTTCAAGCTCGGGTTGAGTGAAGACATGGGTTCCTGAAAAATCATCGAAATTTGTTTTCCTCTAATTTTCCGAAAGTCTTTTGATGATTTTTGGGTTAAATCGTTCTCTTGATAAAGGATTTTTCCGTTTGAAATTCTTGAAATTTTATCGGGTAGAAGACCTAATACAGCCAAAGACGAAACCGATTTCCCAGAACCGGATTCTCCAACTATACCCAAGATTTCGTTTTTATATAAGTCAAAATAAATATCTTTGATAACATCTGTCCAAGAATTTTCTCTCGAAAAAGAAATTACAAGGTTTTGGATTTGTAAAAGCGGAGTTTCGTTTGCCATTTTAGAGTTTAAAAAACTCAAAGTTAAGAAAGGTAGTGTAAAAAAAGTAGAAGTTCAGAAATTTTTTAGCCACAGATTAGAACCTGTGGCTAAAAAATTAAAAAGAATATTTAGGCAAAATCTAACAACTATTCACAGACAGATATTAGCTTAACTTCGTGTCTAAATTTGTTTTAAGCGTTTGCAAGAAGTCTTCCGTAGTTAAATAATCCGCATCGGTAAGCCCTTCCGGTTTTACAAGCATAGCCAAGTCTTTTGTCATTTTTCCGCTTTCGACCGTTTCAATACAAACTTGCTCTAATTTTTCACAGAAGTTGATAAGTTCTTGGTTGTTGTCTAATTTTCCTCTGTGCATAAGCCCTCTTGTCCAAGCAAAAATAGAAGCAATTGGGTTGGTAGAAGTTTTCTTTCCTTGTTGGTGTTGTCTGTAATGACGCGTTACGGTTCCGTGAGCTGCCTCTGCTTCAACCGTTTTTCCGTCTGGGGTAACTAACACAGAAGTCATTAGTCCTAACGAGCCAAATCCTTGAGCCACTGTGTCAGATTGAACATCTCCGTCATAGTTTTTACAAGCCCAAACAAATCCACCGTTCCATTTCATTGCAGAAGCTACCATGTCGTCAATCAATCTGTGCTCATACACGATTCCGATTTCTTCGAATTTAGTTTTGTAATGTTCTTGATATACTTCTTCGAAAATATCTTTGAAACGACCGTCATAAGCTTTTAGAATTGTGTTTTTTGTAGAAAGATACAAAGGCCATTTTTTGGTAAGAGCCATTTGGAACGATGAGTGAGCAAATCCGTAAATAGATTCGTCTGTGTTGTACATACTCATCGCTACTCCATCACCTTTAAAGTTATAAACCTCCCAAGTTGTGGTTTCTCCGGCTTCGTTAGTGAAAGACATCGTAAGAGTTCCTTTTCCTTTGATAACTTTATCAGTAGCCTTATATTGGTCTCCAAAAGCATGACGACCGATAACAATCGGTTTTGTCCACCCTTGAACGTATCTCGGTACATTACTCATAATAATCGGCTCACGAAAAACGGTTCCGCCTACGATGTTACGAATGGTTCCGTTCGGTGATTTCCACATTTCCTTCAATCCGAATTCTTCAACTCTTGCTTCGTCTGGAGTGATTGTAGCACATTTGATACCTACGTTATATTTTTTGATAGCCTCAGCAGCGTCAATAGTTACTTGGTCATTTGTGGTATCGCGATACTCTATTCCCAAGTCATAATATTTTATATTCAAATCTAAATACGGGAGAATAAGCTGTTCTTTGATAAAAGACCAGATGATTCGTGTCATTTCGTCTCCGTCTAATTCTACTACCGGATTAGCTACTTTAATTTTTGCCATAACTTTAATTGTTTTACGTGTTTTGAATAAAATTTAGCAAATATAATTAATTTCAGAGAATTAGACAATGGAGCGATTATAGGTTGAATCTACGAATCCGTTAGTATGATAATAAACAAAACCTTTCCGTAATTTTGCATAAAATTATCATCCTATGAAAACCGTACTCATTACAGGAGCTACTTCCGGAATCGGGAAAGAAACCGCTATTGCTTTGGCTCAAAAAAACTATAAACTCATACTGTGTGGACGAAATCAACAGATTTTAGACGAATTAAAATCAACGCTAAAAACCGATGTTTATACTTGTTGTTTTGACGTAAGAGACAAACACGAAGTATTTGCTCAAATCAATAACTTGCCTGAAGATTTCAAAAATATTGATATCCTTATCAATAATGCCGGGAATGCTCATGGGTTGGCAACGTTTGACCAAGCTGATTTAGAAGATTTAGAAGCGATGATTGATATCAACGTAAAAGGTTTGATTTACGTAACAAAAGCTGTTTTACCCTTAATGCCTCAAAATGCAGAAAGTCATATTGTTAATCTTTCTTCGATTGCCGGCAAAGAAGTTTATCTTAACGGAACGACTTATTGTGCTTCAAAATATGCAGTTGAAGCTTTGACCAAAGGAATGCGAATCGACTTGCTTCCGCTCGGAATCAAAGTAACAGGAATTGCTCCGGGAGCGGTCGAAACTAATTTTTCGCTTGTTCGTTTTAAAGGAGATTCCCAAAAAGCTGAACAAGTTTACAGAGGCTACGAACCCTTAACATCTGAAGATGTTGCCAATGCAATCCTTTTCGCTATTGAGCAACCTTACCATGTGCAGATTGCTGATATTACGATCTTGCCAAAAGCTCAAGCAAATGCAACAAACATAAAAAAAGATTAATATCCGATTCTAATTTTTGAACCCTTAAAAAACGCTGTCATATTGTCAGCGTTTTTTTGTACTTTTGCAAATTACAATAAATCTGATTGATTCATAAGTAATGGAAAAGGTAATCGAAGAAAACAAACAAGGAACAAGTCTTGTTCTAGAGCAAAACTCAAATAACACAAAAAAGCTTTTTATAGAGAGTTATGGTTGTCAGATGAATTTTTCTGATAGCGAAGTGGTGGCTTCTATTTTGACTAACCAAGGATATAACACAACTCAAAATCTCGAAGAAGCTGATTTGGTTTTAGTAAACACTTGCTCGATTCGAGACAAGGCAGAACAAACCGTTCGCAAGCGTTTAGAGAAATATAATGCTGTCAAAAAAATCAATCCGACCATGAAAGTGGGTGTTTTGGGTTGTATGGCAGAAAGGCTAAAAAGCCAATTTTTGGAGCAGGAAAAAATCGTAGATATGGTTGTTGGTCCGGATGCTTATAAAGATATTCCGAACCTTTTACAAGAAATCGATGAAGGTCGAGAGGCTATCAACGTAATTTTATCGAAAGACGAAACCTACGGAGATATTTCTCCGGTTCGTTTGAACAGCAACGGAGTAACTGCTTTTGTAACCATTACTCGTGGTTGCGATAATATGTGTACATTCTGTGTCGTTCCGTTTACTAGAGGAAGAGAACGTAGTCGTGAACCGCAAAGTATTTTGGATGAAATTCAAGATTTGTGGAACAAGGGCTTTAAAGAAGTTACACTTTTAGGTCAAAACGTAGATAGTTATTTATGGTACGGAGGTGGTCTGAAAAAAGATTTCACCAAAGCTACCGAAATGCAAAAAGCCACAGCGGTTGATTTTGCACAACTTTTAGAGATGTGTGCGGTGAAATTCCCAAAAATGCGTTTTCGTTTTTCGACTTCGAATCCTCAGGATATGCACGAAGAAGTGCTTCACGTGATTGCAAAATACCATAACGTTTGTAAGTATATCCATTTGCCGGTTCAAAGTGGAAGCACTCGAATTTTGAAAGAAATGAACCGTCAGCACACTCGTGAGGAATATATGCAACTCATCGATAAAGTTAGAGCAATTATAGACGATTGTAGCATTTCTCAAGATATCATTACCGGATTCCCGACAGAAACCGAAGAAGATCATCAAGATACACTTTCGCTTATGAAATATGCTCAGTATGATTTCGGGTTTATGTTTGCGTATTCAGAAAGACCAGGGACTTTGGCTGCTCGTAAAATGGCAGATGATATTCCTGATGAAGTGAAAAAGCGAAGATTACAAGAGGTGATTGATGTGCAACAAGAGTTAGCATTACAACGTACAAAACGTTTTGTAGGACAAACGGTTGAAGTGTTGGTTGAAAAAACTTCTAAAAAATCTGATCAGCATTGGTCAGGACGAAATTCTCAAAACACTACAACGGTTTTCCCGAAAGGTGATTATAAAGTAGGAGATTTTGTTTTGGTAAAAGTTACGGATTGTACAACCTCGACTTTGATTGGAGAGGCGGTTGGATATTCGGAAATGCAAAATTAATTTGTTTCAAGTTTCAGGTTTCAAGTTATGGCAACTATAAACAGATTTGAAGGCTTAGAGATATGGCAAGAAGCAAGAAGATTAGCAAAAGCCATTCACAAAATAGCTGTTGAAACTGAACTAAAAACAGATTTTAGATTTAAAGCACAAATAATGTCATCTTCAGGCTCTGTGATGGATAATATTGCAGAAGGATTTGAAAGAGACGGAAATTTAGAATTCAGACAATTTTTGGCTGTAGCAAAAGGCTCAGCAGGTGAAGTAAGATCTCAATTATATAGAGCTTTTGATTACGGATATATTAATGAGATTGAATTCGAAAAATTAAAAAATGATTACGAAAAGTTAAGCGGTAAGATAAAAAATTTCATTTCGTATTTAAACAAAAAAGATTTTAAAGGGAATAAGTTTCAATAACCTGAAACTTGAAACTAAAAAAACTTGAAACTAATAAATGGATACAGTTCAAAATATAAAACAACGCTTTGAAATCATCGGTAACGACCCGAAGCTGAATCGTGCTATTGAGAAAGCGATACAGGTGGCTCCTACTGATATTTCGGTGTTGGTAACCGGTGAAAGCGGTGTAGGGAAGGAGAGCATCCCGAAAATTATTCATTCGTTATCACATAGAAAACACGGAAAATATATAGCGGTAAACTGTGGAGCTATTCCGGAAGGAACCATAGATTCGGAACTTTTCGGTCACGAAAAAGGAGCTTTTACCGGAGCAACCAACACTCGTGAAGGCTATTTCGAAGTAGCAGATGGAGGTACGATTTTTTTAGACGAAGTAGGGGAACTACCACTTACGACTCAGGTTCGTTTACTTCGTGTGTTAGAGAACGGAGAATTCATCAAAGTAGGTTCATCAAAGGTTCAAAAAACCAATGTTCGCATTGTAGCCGCTACTAATGTTAAAATGATTGAGGCGATTGAAAAAGGAAAGTTCAGAGAAGATTTGTACTATCGTTTGAGTACGGTTGAGATTATGCTTCCACCACTTCGAGAGCGAAAAGAAGATATTCACTTGTTGTTCCGAAAATTTGCTTCAGATTTTGCTCATAAATACAAAATGCCAACGATTAAATTGGACGATAATGCAGTTCAGGTTTTAGAAAAATACCGTTGGAGCGGAAATATCCGTCAGCTTAGAAATGTAGCTGAACAAATTTCGGTTTTGGAGACAAATAGAAACATTTCGGCTCAGACTCTGATGGGATATTTGCCTCAAGAAAGTGCTAACCTTCCTGCTGTGGTCGGAGGTAAAAAATCGGAAAGTGATTTTTCATCAGAAAGAGAAATCATGTATAAAATCCTTTTTGATATGAAAAGCGATTTGAATGATTTGAAAAAACTGACTTTGGAGTTGATGCAAAATGGTGGAACCAAAGTACAACAAGAAAATCAAGGTTTAATCAAGAAGATTTACGGTCAAGCCGAAACAGAAATTCCTTTTGAACACTCACATCAGGCCATTCCGTTACAGACAGTTGATCAGGAAGAATTTGAAGATGAAGATGACCAAAATTATCTTTTTGCCGAAACAGTCGAAGAGGAAGAAACACTCAGCCTAGAAGCCAAAGAAATTGAGCTTATCAAAAAAGCATTAGAACGAAACAAAGGTAAACGAAAAGCAGCTGCAGACGAACTCGGAATCTCTGAAAGGACTCTTTACAGAAAAATAAAACAGTTTGATTTGTAAGAGAAAAGAGTAATTAAGCAAATAACAAATGAAAAACCTACACTATACATTATACACTATACGATATACAGCTATACTGTTATGCCTTTTTTTGACCGGCTGTAAATACTACAACTTCACCGGAACCGGAAAAATCGATGCAGATAGCTTTCAAGTGAATTATTTCCAAAATAATGCCCCGATTGTGGAACCTGGAATTGAACGTACATTCACTTTAGCCTTGCAAGATTTGATTCAGAATCAAACGAGTTTGACCTTGACGAATTCGGGAGCAGATTTGGTGTATGAAGGTGAAATTGTCGATTTCAGAATTGCTCCAATGACTGCCACAGCAGACCAAAGAGCAGCACAAAACCGACTTACAATTAGTGTAAACGTAAGATTTACTAACAACAGAGACGAAGAACAGAGTTTTGAAAAGCGCTTTTCTCATTATTACGATTACACGGGAACCGAACAATTGGTCGGATCGCAGCTTACTCAAGCCTTAGAGCTTATTTTTGAGAGAATTACACAAGATGTTTTTAATGCCTCACTGGCTAATTGGTAGTAGCACTTTTTTATATCTTAAAACCTTAAACCCGAAACAAAAACCTTGACAACAACCGATTTTACATATTTACTAAATAATCCTGATGCTGTTACCGAAAAACAGATGATGGAATTGGAACGCGTTCTGTCAGAGTTTCCGTATTTTCAGAGTGCGGGAGCTATTCGGTTGAAAGGATTGTTCAATCAAAATAGTTTCAGGTATAACTTGGAGTTGAAAAAACTCGCTTCGCAAACTACCGACAGAATGGTTTTGTTCGATTTTATTACTTCTGAAAACTTCGGAGGAAAAACAAAAGACATTCACGAAATAGAGGTTTTTGACACCGAAATTGTTCCGACCCAATGGGTTTCTACCCAAGAGAAATTACAACAATCTATACGGACTTCAATTAAATCTTCTCAAACCGAAGGTGAAACTGAAATAGAAACAGACCCGAAAACAAAGAACGAAACATCAGAACCTCAACCCGAAGAAAGCCTCGGAGTCGGAAAACCAATCGAATTTTCGAATTCGGATAAATTCTCCTTTACTCAATGGTTGCAACTAACTAAAGCAAAACCAATTAAAAGAGAAGAAACATCTGATAAAAAAGAGGAAGAAAAACTGAAATTATCAGACGAAAAACTCAAAAAGATAGAAATTATCGATAAATTTATCGAAACCAATCCGAAAATTATTCCGAGTAAAGATGCTCCGATAAATCCGATTTTGGATATAAAACCTTTAGATAATACAACGCTTATGACCGAAACATTAGCAAAAGTTTATCTCGAACAAAAAAAATATCAGAAAGCAATTGAAGCTTATGAAATATTAATTTTGAAATATCCCGAAAAAAGTGTTTTCTTTGCAGACCGAATTGAGAATATCAAAAAATTACAACAAAATAATATATAGATAATGAGTTTTACAGTATTTTTAGTTTTAATAACTATCGTTTGTTTTTTACTTGTAGTAGTAATTATGGTGCAAAACCCTAAAGGAGGAGGACTCTCTTCAACTTTTGGAGGTGGAGCAACCATTGGAGGTGGAGTTAAAAAAACAACGGACTTCTTGGATAAGAGTACATGGATTTTAGGAGTTACTCTAATTGTTCTGATCCTTTTGTCAAGTTTGGCTTTTACAGGCAATTCAAGTAATTCTAAGATTTATGACGGAGGCAGTGCTCCTGCTCCGATTGAAAACCTACCAACTGTTCCTTCAGAGAATGACACAATACAAATAGAAGAAGAACATGCTGAATAACTTTACTCATTATAATAATATTTATCGGATTAAAGTATTTAGCTTATTAGCATGTTTGTTGGTTATTAATATCATATACGCACAAGAGCAGGAATTTGAATTTTATCATACTTTTTATTCTGAACCTAATGATTTTTTTGTTTCTGACGATACGGTCTATACTTCCTCAAGCAATAGCGTAGCAAAACTAATAAACGGTTCTTGGCAAAATATAACACCGGTTGCTTTTCCTGAACCTGGTAACTATTACAATACTACTACTATTGAAATTGTTGCTGAAAACCATATTTATGCAGCTGCAAAATCAAGTGGTCAGGTAGCTCTTTTTCGGGTTTGGAACGGAATTAATTGGGAAAATGTTGGAGCACTTCCTTCGTATATCCACGAAATCACAGACATACATTATGTAAGTGGTAATGAAATTTACATTACTGCCGAAAATGCTTATTTAGAACAATATGTACTAAAGTTTGATGGCACTAACTGGGAAAGTCTAAACCTTCCGCAACCAGGACCTTATTTTTCAAAAAAAATACATTATGTAAGTAACCAAGAAATTTATGTTTCGGGTAGAGGAGGCGAAACTATGGTTTATGACGGAACATCTTGGGAAGCCATTACCGAAAGTCTTAGCGTATTACCCTACTCCAAATGGGTACATATTGAGGATGAAGACCATAAATACCATACAGGATTTAGTCAGTTAAAGAATTTTGCATCAGGGACACTTGTTGATGTAGGAGATTTATACCAAGATGAATATGATATTCAGGGTGTAGTGGATTTTATGGTAGTTCTATCTCCTAATGACCTTTATGTTAGTGTAAGACGTTACATAGGATATTCAGATGCTTTTTTTGTTTCACATTGGGATGGAAATCAATGGACTCGATTGTGGACTTATGACTCTTCGCAAGATATAAGCGATTATCTAACTTTCTTTGGATTGTCTAATAATCACATCTATGCCAAAATAATTAATAGTAGTCTTTACAGATATGAATCTGAAACTATGAATTTAGATACAATTGTAAAGGAAGAAAATATAAAAGTGTTTCCTAACCCAACAGACAGCTCAATATCCATTGTTTCAAACACATCACTAAAAGAAATTACAGTATTCGATAGTTTCGGAAAAATGCTTTTTCAAAATGACTCCACGAAAGAATTAAACTTAATAGAATATCCAAAAGGGGTTTATTTCATAAAAATAACCAGTCAGAACAATGGGGTCGAATGGAGAAAAATTATTAAAAAATAAACACATTTTAATTGGAACCATATACAAAATGTCAGTACAACATTGTATTGACATTTTTTTTGTGCAAAATTGTCAGTTTTTGAGTTATGGCACATTTTCTGAAAAGACTATGGACAGTATTAAAAACAGGATTTTTAACCTTTAAATAAATTTTTTAAACTATGGCATTAAAAATTAAACCTTTGGCAGATAGAGTTCTGGTTGAACCTATGGCTGCAGAAACACAAACGGCTTCGGGAATTTTCATCCCTGACACGGCAAAAGAAAAACCTCAGAAAGGAACAGTCGTAGCTGTCGGAAACGGTAAAAAAGATCAACCTATGACTGTGAAAGAAGGTAATGTTGTCTTATACGGAAAATATGCCGGAACAGAACTAAAATTTGAGGGTAAAGATTACCTAATCATGAGAGAAGATGATATTCTCGCAATTGTTTAATCGTTAAATTGTTCAACGAAACTTTAAACCTATAAACAACTTAAACTTTAAACTAATACAAAAATGGCAAAAGAAATAAAATTTGATATTGAAGCTCGTGACGGATTAAAACGAGGAGTAGATGCGTTGGCAAATGCAGTAAAAGTAACCCTAGGACCAAAAGGTCGTAATGTAATCATCGGAAAATCTTTCGGAGGACCAACAGTAACCAAAGACGGAGTTTCTGTAGCTAAAGAAATTGAGCTCGAAGACACTTTAGAGAATATGGGAGCTCAAATGGTGAAAGAAGTAGCTTCAAAAACCAACGATTTAGCTGGAGACGGAACAACTACTGCAACAGTTTTAGCTCAAGCCATCGTAAAAGAAGGTCTTAAAAACGTAGCAGCAGGCGCTAACCCGATGGATTTGAAAAGAGGTATCGACAAAGCGGTTGAGGCTATCGTAGCAGATCTTCAAAAACAATCACAAGAGGTTGGTTCTACGACCGAAAAAATCAAACAAGTAGCCTCAATTTCGGCTAATAATGACGAAGTTATCGGAGAGCTTATTGCTGAGGCTTTCGGAAAAGTTGGAAAAGAAGGAGTTATCACTGTTGAAGAAGCAAAAGGTACTGATACTTATGTAGATGTAGTAGAAGGAATGCAATTTGACAGAGGATATCTATCTCCTTATTTCGTAACCAATCCGGAGAAAATGGAGACAGAATTAGATAATCCATACATTTTATTATACGACAAAAAAATCTCTTCTCTTAAAGAGTTGTTGCCTGTTTTAGAGCCTGTTGCTCAATCAGGAAAACCACTACTTATTATTGCTGAAGATGTTGACGGAGAAGCTCTTTCAACTTTGGTGGTAAACAAATTAAGAGGAGCCTTGAAAATTGCTGCTGTAAAAGCTCCAGGATTCGGAGACAGACGTAAAGCAATGCTTGAGGATATCGCTATCTTAACCGGAGGTACTGTAATTTCTGAAGAAAGCGGACATACTTTAGAAAACGCTACTTTAGATTATTTGGGAACTGCAGAAAAAGTTACCATCGATAAAGACAATACAACTATCGTAAATGGAGCTGGCGATGCTGAAATGATTAAAAACAGAGTAAACCAAATCAAAGCTCAAATGGAAACTACAACTTCTGACTATGATAAAGAGAAGTTACAAGAGCGTTTGGCTAAATTAGCCGGAGGTGTTGCTGTACTTTATGTAGGTGCTGCATCAGAGGTTGAAATGAAAGAGAAAAAAGACCGTGTAGATGATGCTCTTCACGCAACTCGTGCTGCTGTTGAAGAAGGAATCGTAGCAGGTGGAGGAGTAGCCTTACTTAGAGCAAAAGCTGTTTTGGCTAATTTGAAAGCAGAAAATGCAGACGAAAAAACAGGAATTCAAATTGTTTCTCGTGCTGTAGAATCACCACTTCGTACGATTGTTGAAAACGCAGGCTTAGAAGGTTCTGTAATTGTGGCAAAAGTAGCTGAAGGCAAAGGTGATTTCGGTTACAACGCAAAAACAGACCAGTACGTAGAGATGTTCAAAGCAGGAATTATCGACCCGAAAAAAGTAACTCGTGTAGCTCTTGAAAATGCTGCATCTGTCGCAGGAATGATTCTAACTACTGAATGTGCACTCGTTGACATCAAAGAAGAAAACCCAGCAGGCGGAATGCCAATGGGAGGCGGAATGCCAGGAATGATGTAATATTTGTTTTTTTATTATAAAAAAGTCGGATTCTGTAATGGAATCCGACTTTTTTGTTTTTCATAATTATTTTTTCCTGCTGTTTAATCAACCAGAATATCAACTCATAAAGAAATCACACCACACAAAAACTTGTTTAACGTAAGTTCGAGATAAGAAAATTGATTAAAAATTTGGTATAAAAAGCAAAAGTTAGTATATTTAAAGTTCTGAATTTCAAATAAATACTAAACTTTTGCTTATGTTTACTAAAGACAAAATTACAGATATTTTTGTAGTAGTTGATGATTTTTGTAAGAGTTTTCATCAAAAATCAAAAATATAAAATTTTATTGAGGAAAAGAGCCGTCATAGAAACCAACAATGACGAACTTAAAAACCTGTGTCAGGTGGAACACACTCGACACAGGTCTGTAAATAACTTTATAATCAACATTTTAGGTTATGGTTTCTTCCCGAAAAGCCCTCTTTAATTTATAGAAAGCATTGAATCAAATCAATTAGCTCTAAGAGTTGCTTAAACCGAACTCACGTTATCTTAATAAATCTGATAAATATTTTAACAAAACATATGGACAACAGAAAAGCTAATAAGTTGATAATCAAACAATAAATAATCTAAAAATATAGATAAAAGCTCAAAATAGAAATAAGCCACTATGAACTTTTAGCCCATAGTGGTTTAGTCTATAAACATTAAAATCCTCTGGATTCACTCAATATAAAAACACAAATATTTGGTTATTACGAATTTAGTTGTTTTAAATTTGTGTAGCTTATCCCGAATTCACATTATTTAGCAATATTTATTGCTCTTGTTTCTCGAATAACAGTAACCTTTACTTGTCCCGGATAAGTCATTTCGGTTTGGATTTTTTGGGAAATTTCAAACGAGAGATTTGATGCTTTTTCGTCGGATACTTTTTCACTTTCCACAAGCACACGTAACTCTCTACCTGCCTGAATAGCATAGGCATTCTTCACTCCTTGAAACCCGTAGGCTATGTTTTCCAAATCTTTTAAGCGTTGGATATAAGAATCTAATACCTGTCTTCTTGCACCCGGTCTTGCACCCGAGATAGCATCACAAACCTGAACAATAGGAGATAGCATACTGGTCATTTCAATTTCGTCATGGTGAGCTCCGATAGCGTTGCAAACTTCGGGTTTTTCTCCGTATTTTTCAGCCCATTGCATACCTAAAATTGCGTGAGGAAGTTCGCTTTCTGTTTCTGGAACTTTTCCTATATCGTGTAGTAATCCTGCTCTTTTTGCCAACTTAGCATTCAGTCCTAATTCGGCAGCCATAATTCCGCAAAGTTTAGCAACCTCACGAGAGTGGTGTAGTAAGTTTTGTCCGTAAGACGAACGGTATTTCATTCTTCCTACAATTTTAATAAGTTCAGGGTGTAGTCCGTGAACTCCTAAATCAATTACTGTGCGTTTACCGACTTCAATGATTTCGTCATCAATTTGTTTAGCTGTTTTAGCTACTACTTCTTCGATTCTTGCAGGGTGGATGCGTCCGTCAGTTACTAATTTATGCAAAGCCAATCGGGCAATTTCCCTACGAACAGGGTCAAAACACGAAAGAATAATCGCTTCGGGAGTGTCATCTACTATGATTTCTACTCCTGTTGCTGATTCTAAAGCTCTGATGTTTCTACCTTCACGACCGATAATTCTACCTTTAACATCATCAGATTCGATATTGAATACCGAAACACAATTTTCGATAGCTTCTTCTGTTCCTACCCTCTGGATAGTATTGATAATCAGTTTTTTAGCATCTTGTTGAGCCGTTAATTTAGCTTCCTCCATCGTACTCTGAATAAAAGACATCGCTTCTGTTTTGGCTTCATTTTTCAGACTTTCAATGAGTTGACCTTTAGCATCTTCGGCAGAGAGTCCGGCAATCACTTCGAGTTGTTCTACCTGACTTTTGTGCATTTTTTCGATTTCTTCTTGCTTTTTTTCAAGTGCACCCAATCGGTTGTCGTAATCCGCTACTTTCTTTTCGAGTTCGTCGTTCAACTTTTTGTTTTTAGCCAATTCGTTCGATACTTGAGATTCTTTATCGCGAGTTCGTTTGTCGGCTTCTGCCATTTTTTTCTCACGACTTAGAATCACTTGTTCGTGTTCTGCTTTTAGCTCAATAAACTTTTCTTTTGCTTGAAGAATTTTGTCTTTTTTGATAGCTTCAGACTCGATTTTAGCATCTTTTAGAATTGAAGCAGCTTCTTTTTTTGCGTTTTTGATGTAGCTCGAAGCATTGTTTTTTTCTAAGTATTTTGCTATTGCAAAACCTATTAAAACTCCTATAATTGAGCTTCCAATTATTAATAAAGTACTGTCCATTTTGTTTATTTTGTAAAGTGTTTATATAAAAAAGCCTGCATTAGGAATGATTGAATAAACTCGTAAAAGACAAGTTTTAGGCTAACTTATAGGTCGAACTTCTGCTCAGAAGGCAGCTTGTTCTGACTACAACGATTCACCTATTTTAATTTGTAAGTGTTGAGTTTATCAATAATAAAATCCTTAATGCAGGCAGTATTTTTATGTTTAAGAACGTTCGAGATATTGGTTTAGAAGTTCATTCAGTTCAAATAATTTATCTTTGGTTTCTTCACTAACAGAAACGGTTTCTATCTTTTTTTGTTCGATTTGCGAAGCGAACTGCAAAGCACACATAGCAAGTACATCTTGTTTGTCTCGTACTGCGTAATTCTGTTCAAACTGCTTAATCATACTGTCAATTTTTTTAGAAGCACTCCTCAATGCCTCCTCCTGAGAGTAATCGACTGTGAGCGGATACACTCTGTCGGCAATTGATATTTTGATTTTCAGTTTTTCACTCATTTTTAATCAGAAAGTTGTGCTACACAATAGTCAATTTCGCGAATGATTGAATTTATTCTAATTTTAGTTTCTCGTTTAAAATCTTCACTGCCCAACAATGCGTTAGCTGTTTTAAGAGTTTCTATTCGGCTTTCGAGTTGTTCAACCTGAATACCTGCTTGTTGAAGTCTATCTTTGTAAAAAGACAACTCAGAATCAAGAACCTTGTTTTTCTCCTCCAAATCATCAGCCTTATGCATCAGCTTTCTGATTTTATGCTCTAATTCTTCAACAATCTTTACAATTTCACTCATAGAAACATTACACATCGCTATGCACAAAAGTACAATTTTGATATTTAATCTACAATTTTTTTTGATTTTTTGTTGTCTGCCGATTGAACGGATACTAATTAATGCTTTTTACTTGTAATGAAATAGCAAAATGTTCCTGAAAATTGACATCGGTTTAAACAAATAAAACACAGCCGGTTTTAAACAAATTCATTATATTTGAGGTAATAAAACCCTGATTTTATGAATACTTGTTTAGAATGTGGAGAAAAAATCATTGGTCGGTCGGACAAAAAATTTTGCAATGACGGATGCAGAAATGCTTATAATAATAAGCACAACAAAGATACCTCTAACCTGATGCGGAACATCAATAATAAACTCCGAAAGAACTTCAGAATTTTGTCCGAACAGAAATTCATTGACGGAAAAGCTAAAACAACCAAACAAAATCTTTCCATTAACGGATTTGATTTCACCTATTTTACCCATTTTAAGGTTTACAAAAACGGGGCAGAATACCGATTTGTTTACGACATAGGATACAAATACTTAGAAGACGATCGGATTCTTATTGTCAAAAATGAATAATACTAAGCATCAACAAACACTATTACGGAGGTTCAAGTTTTTCTCATATCCTCAAAAATAAAAAAATACCAAGAACATTAAAAATCATTTTTTGATTATTTACTTCCAGTGAAAAATTCATATCAAAATTATATATGTTGTATAAAGCGAGGTTGTTATTGACTTTTAATACCTTTGCAAATTCTTATCAAAGAGGTATGAAATGGAAATATCAGGATATATAGCCATCATTTTAGCCGGAATCAGTTTAGGGCTAATTGGAGCAGGAGGAGGAATTCTAACCGTACCGATTTTAGTTTATCTGTTTGGAGTAAATCCGGTTTTGGCAACGGCTTATTCCTTGTTTTTAGTGGGTTTTTCTAGTTCGGTTGGAGCGGTTCCGAAATATTTAAGCAAAAATATTTCAATTAAAACAGCACTTGTTTTTGGTATTCCATCAATGATTTCTGTATTTCTTACCCGAAAATTCCTTCTGCCTGAAATTCCACAAAAAATGTTTGAGATCGGAAATTTTGAAATTTCTAAATCTCTTTTTCTGATGACATTGTTTGCGGTTGTAATGATTTTTTCAGCACGCTCTATGCTCAAAAAAAGAACAATGCAAACAGATTCACAAAATGATAACACAGTCGTAAGTCCATTTTTTGTATCTTTACTCGGCTTTTTTGAAGGAATCCTGACGGGACTTGTTGGAGCCGGAGGAGGATTTATCATCATCCCCATTCTTACACTACTGGCAAAAGTTGACATCAAAAAAGCAATTGGTACATCGCTTTTGATTGTGGGTGTAAAATCATTAATAGGCTCTTTGGGAGATATATCATCGGGTTATCTGGAATTTGACTGGAAGTTTTTGATTTTAATCACATCACTTTCGGTTATCGGGATGTTTATCGGAAACGCTTTATCTAAGAAAATAGACGGTCAAAAACTCAAATCAGGATTTGGGTGGTTTGTCTTAACGATGGGAGTTTACATCTTAATCCGAGAACTCTTCATTTAGAGGATTACTATTGAATACAGAACAGAACACAATACAACAAATTATGACAATAGAACAAATTTATACAGGATGTTTGGCTCAAGGAGCCTATTATATCGAAAGTGAAGGCGAAGCCGTAGTGATTGACCCACTTCGTGAAGTGCAACCTTATTTAGACAGAGCTGCCAAAAACGGAACTAAAATCAAATATATTTTAGAAACACATTTTCATGCTGATTTTGTTTCCGGACATTTAGATTTGGCTAAAAAATCAGGCGGAATCATTGTGTATGGTCCAACGGCTAAACCAAATTTTGAAGCTCATATAGCAACAGACGGAGAAGTGCTTAAAGTTGGGAATATTACAATTACCGCAATCCATACTCCGGGACACACCATGGAAAGTACGTGTTATCTGCTGAAAGATGAAAACGGAAAAAACAAAGCTATCTTTACAGGTGATACGCTTTTCATTGGCGATGTAGGACGTCCGGATTTAGCTCAAAAAGTAGTAGCCGACTTAACACAGGATAAATTAGCGGGTTATTTGTATGATTCGCTGCGCAACAAAATTATGCCTCTAGAAGACGAAATCATCGTTTATCCGGCTCACGGAGCAGGTTCGGCTTGTGGGAAAAATATGAGCAAAGAGACTTTTGACACACTCGGAAATCAAAAGAAGACTAACTACGCTCTTCAAGAAATGACCAAAGAGCAATTCATCAAAGAAGTAACTGACGGACTTTTGCCACCTCCGGCTTATTTCCCTGAAAACGTTATGCTGAACATCAAAGGTTACGAAAGCTTGGATGTAGTGATGGATAGAGGAATGAGAGCTCTTTCGCCTCAAGAATTCGAAGATGTGGCGAATCAACACGACGCACTTATTCTCGATACTCGAAATGCTCAAAACTTTTGTGAAGGATTCATCCCGAATGCGATTAATATTGGAGTTGATGGCGGATTTGCCCCTTGGGTAGGAACGCTTATTCTGGATATCAAACAACCGATTTTGCTTGTGACGGATGCCGGAAGAGAACAAGAAGTAATCACTCGTTTATCAAGAGTTGGTTATGATAATATTCTTGGATATTTAGAAGGTGGTTTCGACTCTTGGAAAAACTCAGGAAAAGAAATCGATACCGTAAGAAGAATTTCGGCTGAAGAATTCGAAAAAGAAGTTTCTCAAAATCACAACAAAGTAATTGACGTTCGTAAAGAAGGTGAATTCGATGCAGAGCATTTGGAAGTAGCGGATAGCCTTCCGCTTGCTTATATCAACGACTGGATGAACAATATTGATGATTCGGAACATTTCTATATTCACTGTGCTGGTGGTTATCGCAGTATGATTGCGGCAAGTATTCTAAATTCGAGAGGCATTCGCAATTTTACCGAAATTGCAGGTGGTTACGGAGCTATCAAAAATACTTCGCTAGCGAAAACAAATTTTGTTTGTCCGAGTACTTTGAAGTAAAAAAATCAAATTTCAAATATTGAAAGTCTTAAAGTTGGTAACGTCTGTTATGACTTTAAGACTTTCGACTTTATAGACTATTCATACTTCAAATACTTCAACACATCAACTCTTGTAGCCTGATAGGCTTTTGACAAGACAATTATCAAGGTCAAAACCATCAAAACGAAAAACCCAATCACAAACGGAACAAACGAAATATCAATTCGGTAAGCAAAGTTTTCTAACCATTTTTGAAGTAAAACATAAGTCGGAACAACTGATAGAGCAAACCCAATCACACAGAAAATCACATATTGAAGCGTTAAGTTTTTAAGCAACGTTTCAACAGATGCTCCAAGGGTTTTTCGGATAGCAATTTCTTTCATTCTTCTTTCCATAGAATACGAAGCTAAAGCGAATAATCCGAAGAGTGCAATACAAACCACAACAATATTCAGAACCGTAAAAATTCGGTTTTGAGTGATGTATTCTTGATAGGTTCTTGCAAAAGCCTTGTCCGCAAAATCATACGAAAACGGATATTCGGTAGTAATATTTTGATTCCAGTAATTCTCTAATTCTTTCAGAATATGTTCTGTTTGTTCAGGATTTATTTTGATGTAAACCTTATCCATCCAAGCTCTCGTGCTGAAATGAGGAAAAACCATAGGTTGTACTTTTTCTCGAAATCCCTTTACATTAAAATCATTGACAATTCCGATGATTTCGTAATTCTTTCCCCAAAAATTGATTTTTTCTCCAATCGGATTTTCAAAACCAAAACCCTCCCAAGCCGATTTATTTATTAGAATGGACGAAATCGTATCGGTTGCTAAATTATCAGCATAATTTCTTCCTTTAATGATTTTTATATCCATCATTTCAAAAAAATTCGTTTCAGAAACCACAATTTGTGTTTGAACTATTTTTTTGTTGGAACTACTTGTAATTGAGGTGGAAGAACCTACTCCATAGCCTACTTCTAATCCACTTACAGAAACATCAATAATTCCGTTTATTCTTTTCAAATCATTCTTTAGAATTCGATATTTTTCGTATGGATTTTCGCTTTTTTTCTTTTTGGAATAATCCATCATTATCACTTGTTCTCCTTTAAATCCTAAATCTTTAGTATTCATAAACCGAACTTGTTCCCGAACAATAAACGAACCTATAATAAAAAGTGAAGCAATGGCAAATTGTAAAACCAACATTGAATTCCGCAACCAAATGCCTTTTTTACTCTGTGATAGATTTCCTTTCAGCACTTTCAGGCTTTCAAAATTCGAGACGTAAAAGGCAGGTAAAAGTCCGGCTAAAAACAAGGTTATGATAAAAATCTGTAAAAGTGAAGGTAGAAATTCCATTAAAGATAGAACCATTTCTTTTTTCAGAAAATCATTGTAAAAAGGCAGTCCTAACTCTATTATCGAAAGAGCTAATAGAAAAGCAATCAGTAAATATATGGTCGTTTCAAACAGAAACTGAATGATAATTTGTGTTTTGGAAGCTCCAACTATTTTCCGTATTCCGACTTCTTTGGCTCTTTTGAAGGCATTGGCTGTGGCCAGATTGATGTAATTCACAACCGACAAAATCAGTATCAGAATTGACAAACCGAGCATTATCAACAACATTTGATAATTTCCTCTGCCTTCGGGCAGAAAATCCTCTCCGACAGAATGCAGACGAAGTTCAGACAAAGGCTGTAAAACTGGTTTTATATCTCCGTATTCTTCAATATATTCTTCAAGCGGAATTCCTTCATCTCTTGCAAAACGAGCAGTGGTATTTTCCTCAACCAAATCATAAAGCGTTTTGGTTATTTTCTCTATATCGCTTCCCTCTTTAATCTTCAAAAACAGATAATAATTGTAATTGCTCCAATTGTCTTTCCCTTTTTCCAATCGTTTAAAAATATTATTACAAACAACATTCGGAGCATAAGAACTTTTCGGATTGGGCTTATAAACTCCTTTAACCGTAAAGACTTCTCCGTAGTAATTTACAGGTTTGTCTATTGGATTTTCCTCTCCAAAAAGTTGTTTTGAAATATTTTCGGAAAGTGCAATACTATTCTTTTCTTTTAGAGCGGTTTTTGGGTTTCCGTAAATAAATTCAAATGGAAAAAACTTAAAAAACGAACTATCCGCTTCAATAGTTTTCGTAGCGATAATTTTCTTTCCTTCAAACTCTATATTTTCCGAAACATACCAACCGTCCAAATAACAGAAATCTTCTATTTCGGGGATTTTCATTTTGGCAACAGGTGCAACAGGTGCAGTGTTGTTTGCCCAAATATCCAAATCTCCCATATCATAGGAAACTTGATAGATATTGTCTTTATTCGGATTCCAGGCATCGTAGGAGTGTTCGTCATTCCAATACAGAACAGACAGAATCACTCCCGAGATACCCAGAGCCAACCCAAAAATAGTAAGTAAAGAAAAAACCTTGTTTTTCTTAAAATGATAAACGAATATTTTTAGCCAGTTTAGTAACATAGTGGTCAGTTTTCAGTTGACAGTAATCAGTTTTTTGTCTTAATACTCAAGTCTTACTATCTATTTTACTCATATTTCAAATATTTCAACACATCGAGTTTTGTAGCCTGATAGGCTTTAGACAAGACAATTATCAAGGTTAAAGCCATCAAAATCACAAATCCTATAATAAATGGCACAAACGAAACGTCAATTCTGAAAGCAAAGTCGGAAAGCCATTTTTCAAGTAATAAATAGGTCGGAAAAAGAGCTATCAAAAATCCGATAACACAGAAAAGAATATATTGTTTAGTTAGGTTTTTCAAGAGCGTTTTAGTTTCTGCTCCTAACGTTTTTTTGACAGCAATTTCTTTCATTCTCCTCTGAATCGAGTACGAAGCCAAAGCAAACAATCCGAAAAGAGCAATCATAATCACAATGATATTCAATACAAAAAACAGATTTTTTTGTTTAACGTATTCCTGATAGGTTTTTGCAAAATTCTTATCGACAAAATAATAATCAAACGGATAGATTTTGTCCACCTCTTTTGTCCAGAATTTATCAATATCTGAAATGGTTTTTCCGATATTTTCTTTAGAAACCTTAATATAAACACTGTTCATATTATAAGCCATCCAAGGAATGGTTTTGATGTGGATAAATACCATCGGAGGAATTTCTGACTCTAAGCTGAGAAGATTAAAATCATCTACTACGCCTACAATTTCCAAACTGATCAGACCCTCTGTGCCGTCTCCTTTCCCCCAGCCTGTTTGAATAATTGTTCCGATAGGCTCTGTAATTTGTAATCTTTCTACAAATTGTTTGTTTACAAGCATTGTCGAAATAGTATCAGAAGCTAATTTTTCGGATAAATCCCGTCCTTCGACAACTTTGATGTTCATTAGGTCTAATAAACCGAAGTCCATCGCCATATTCTGTACTTGAACTGATTTTTTTTCGTGTTGGAAAGAAGATGAAGAATTAGCTCCACCTCCGAACCGAAAAGCTCCTGAAGAAACCTCTTCAACTCCGTTTATTTTTTTGAGTTGTTCTTTATAAAGGGTATAATCTTGATAAATAGATTTTGAATTCGGATAGTTATATTGTGCTCTTATAACCTGGTCTCCTTTAAATCCTAAATCTTTTTCTGACATATAATTTACTTGTTGATATACCACATACGAACCAACAATAAATAGGGATGCAATGGCAAATTGTACCACTAACATTCCGTTTCTGAGCCATATTCCGCTTTTGCTTCTCGAAAAGTTTCCTTTCAGAACTTTTAATGCTTCGAAGTTAGCTACATACAAAGCGGGAAAAATTCCTGCAAAAATCACCACCGAAATAAAAATCAATGTTAATTGGATAAAGAACGAACTCCCTTTCATATCTAAAGTTTTTCCTACAAAATCGTTATAATAAGGAAGCACGAGTTCAACAATAGCCAACGAAATCAGGATAGCCAAGAATGTAGTGATCGCTGTTTCAAAAACGAATTGGTTTACGATTTGGTTTTTGTTTGCTCCTACAATTTTTCTAACTCCAACTTCTTTAGCTCTTCTAATCGCATTGGCTGTAGCCAGATTGATATAATTTACAATTGATAAAATAAGAATAAGCGTAGAAAGCCCTATCATTATTAAAAGAAGCTGATAATTTCCGACTCCTTCGGGATAACCTTCTCTTATACCGCCCAAATAAGCAGTTTCTAAAGGCTGAAGAAAAACTTTAGTTTGCCCGTATTGTTCGATGTATTCTTCTACAGAAATTCCTTCTTCTTTAGCCCAATGTTTGGTTCGGTATTCCAGATAAATATCGTTTACCTTTTCTTCGACAGCTTTTTTATCAACTCCTTTTTTTAGTTTAAAACAAAGCCCGTAATTAAAATTTCCCCATTGGTCTTTATTGTCTTCGAGATCAAAAAGAACGCTGTTAAATATTAGTTTAGGCTGAATCGAGGTTTTATCATTTAGCTTATAAACTCCTTTGATGACACGCTCCCTTCCACTAAGCTTAACCATTTTTCCGACCAGATTTTCGGTTGTGCCAAAAATTTCTTTAGCAATCTGTTCTGAAAGAACCACGCTATTTTTCTCTTTCAAAGCCGTTTTTGGGTCGCCTTCGGTAAATTCAAAAGGAAACATTTCTAAGATATTTCCGTCTGCATCTAATGAAGGATAAACAATATGATTTTTACCGTTATATTCCAGATAAGGAGCATTGTAATAGTTCTGAAAATAACTATACAATTCTATTTCGGGAATCGTTTCCAGAGCAATCGGAGCCAACGGAGCTGGTTGCGTATTCCAGACTCCTGAATCTCCCATATCTCCAAATACCTGATGTACTTCTTTTTTGTACGGATTCCAAGCGTCATATTGTAATTCGTTGTTTCGGTACAGAATTGAGAAGACAACTCCTGCAATTCCGATGCTCAATCCTAAAATGTTCAAGATTGAAAACAACTTGTTTTGCTTGAAATGATATATAAATATTTTTAGCCAGTTTAGTAACATAGTGGTCAGATTTCAGTTGACAGTAATCAGTTTTTTGTCTTTCAGACTTATTTTATTTCTCGTTTATTTCTCCCAAAGAGTTTGATTTTTTATCTACACTTTTCGGATTTCCGTAATAGTTAATTTTAGCAAGGGAATTAGCTTTAGCATTGATTTTTTCGGTTACTGTAAGCGTAATGTTTGAGGCAGTATCTGCTTCGATGTTTGCTGTTTTTACGGTAAAATCTTTACCTTTAAAGTTCGATGCACTATTTACTTCAAGCTCTATTGCATCGGCATTTCCGGAAATAGTTACATTTGAACCACTATTTATTTCGACATCAACGGATTTTGAGTTTATTTCTCCTTTGAAAGCCGAACCTGAACTTACTTCGATTTCGATTTGTTTTGCAGACAGATTTCCCGAAATATGCGAACCTGAACTTACCTCAATGTCAATTTTTGAATTAGAAGTTACTCCGTTTTCCAAATTAATTTTTGAACCACTCTTTGCTTCAAACACTTTTACATCAGGTGCAGAAACATAGATTTTCAGATTTTTGAATGTATTGTCTTCTCCCCATCTTCCTCTTACCGATTTTACGTAAATTTTTAGTTTTCCTCCGCTTACTACGGTTTTGATTCTGTCAAGTTTTTCTTTATTGTCCGTTTCAACCCTTACCGATTTTTCCGAAGATTGTGTATAATAAACATTTACTCCCGTTGAAGTATGTATTTCTGTAAAATCAGAAACGTTTCTATTTTCTGAAACCTGTGCACTGCCAAGCATCGAGATAGCAAGGCTGGCTATAAATAAAATTAGTCGTATCATATTTTGTATTAAGATTAAAGCACTAAGTAGTAAGACGAAATCGTCTTTTCTCTTTGTTCTTGATTTTATTTTCTTTATTCTGTAAACACATCAATATTTCTGTGATTTTGCTTTTCGGAGAAAATTATTCCGTCTTTCATTTCGATAATTTTTTGTGAAAACGAAGCATCATAAGAGGAGTGGGTAACCATTAGAATCGTAGCTCCGTTTGCGTGGAGATTCATCAGTAGTTCCATTACTTCGTTTCCGTTTTTGCTATCCAGATTTCCTGTTGGCTCATCAGCTAAAATGATTTTAGGTTCGTTTACGAGTGCTCTTGCCACGGCAACTCTTTGTTGTTGACCTCCTGATAATTGTTGAGGAAAATGTTTTAGTCTATGAGAAATATTCAGTTTTTCTGCAATTTTTTCTACTTTTTCTTTTCGTTCAGATGCTTTTACTCCGTTGTAAATTAGCGGAAGCTCGATATTGTCATAAACCGAAAGTTCATCAATCAAATTAAAATTCTGAAAAATAAATCCGATGTTTTGCTTTCTGACGTTGGCTCTGTCTTTTTCTTTCAGCCCTGCCATTTCTTTGTCTAAAAGTTTATAACTTCCTGAACTTGGACTATCCAACAACCCAATGATATTCAACAACGTTGATTTTCCACATCCTGAAGGGCCCATAATCGAAATGAAATCTCCTTGATTTATGGTTAAATCAATTCCGTTAAGAGCTGTTGTTTCAACTTCTTCCGTTTGGAATACTCGGTTTAAATTTTCTATTTGTATCATTTTCGTTGTATTTTGTATTGATGTATATTGTCTGTTTTCTGTGTTCTATTCTCTATTATCTAATTTTCCAAATTCAATTCCTCCACATCTTTATAATCTTTGTACGATGAAGTGATTACCTTTTCTCCTTCGTATAATCCATCCAAGATTTCGTAGTAATACGGATTTTCTTTTCCGAGTTTGATTGGTCTCCTTTCTGCTTTTTGTCCGTTTACCACAAATATCCAATTTCCTGTGGTTTCTTGGTAAAAACTTCCTTTTGGCAAAACTAATTTTTGGTCTTTTTCTGACAATATTAGCTTTACTCCAAAGCTGATTCCTTCTTGTAGTGCTAATTCTTCTTTTGTTAAAAAATTCAATTCAACATCAAACCGTCCTGACTTTACTTCCGGAAGCACTCTTGATACCTGTACTTCTACACTTTCTCCTTTAAACTCGACTTGTCCTTTTTGACTGACTGCAACTTTGTCTAAATAAAATTCATCAACCTGAGCTACAAGTTTATAACCTTTCATTACATCAATTTTCCCGATGCTTTCTCCTGCATTATAGGTTTTTCCGAGAATTGGGTCAAACGAAGATAATCTTCCCGAAAGCGGAGCCAATACAATAAAATTCTGTTTGTTTTCTTTAAGGATTTCCAAACTTTTATGCATTGTAGCAATCGACTGGTTCATTTGTGCAATCTGCACTCTGTTGGTTTCTTTTTCTTTTTCGATACTTTCCTGAATGATGTTTTTACGTTCCAATTGATAGCGATAACTTTCTTCTGCAATTGTCCATTCGTTTTGAGAAATAACTCCTTTTTCAATCAGTCTTTTATTTCGGTCGTACAGATTTTTTGCGTTATTAAAATCGTGTTCGATAGCAACCAAATCTTTCATAAGGTTTAATTCCTGATTTCTCAAATTGAGTTTTCCGACATTCAAATTGTTGATTTGCTCGATAATCGCAGTTTCTTGAGTAAGATAACCAAGTTCCGTATTCGGATTATACAATCTTGCGAGTGCCTGACCTTTTTCGACCATTGTTCCGTTTTCTACAAAAATCTCCTGAACGGCACCTCCTTCAACCACGTTGATGAGCATCGAATGTAGTGGTTCAACTTTTGCTTGAAAAACGATGAAATCTTCAAAATAAGCTTGCTTCACTTCTTTTATCAGAATTTCTGAAGTCTTCACATTCAAGGTTCTTTTTTTAGTAAAAGATAAATAACCCAATAATCCGAAGCTCAAAACAGCAATTCCGATTAAAATAAGATTTCGTTTTTTATTACTTTTACGTTTTATAACTTTGTCCACAATTATGTTTATTTATCTGATAATCAATAAGAAATATCTGTGCCATTCGCTTAAAAAACTGTAGAGTACTGATGTTTAAGAGGAAAGGATTTCGGCTAAAAAAATAAGTGCACGAAAACGGACAAGTGTACGTTCGGAAACGGACAATTTTATTTAGAAAATAGAGAATAGAGAAAGGAAAATAGATGAAATAAAATGATTTTTAAGATTACAATCCTTAATAATCCGTGAAACGTAAGTTCGACGAAGTCAAATCTGTGACAAATTAAATTTAAAAAATGAAGAAAAAACAAGCAAATATCCTACTTGTTGATGACCAAGAAGAGATTCTTTTTTCGTTAAAAGTACTTTTACGAAAGCATTATGAAGGAATTTTTTCAGCTGATTCTCCGAGGAAAATTTTAGACGCTTTAGGAGAAAACGACATTGATGTAGTACTTCTGGATATGAATTACAGAATCGGTTTTGAAGACGGAAAAGAAGGTATTCATTGGCTGAAAGAAATTTCAAAATTTTCGCCCCAAACAGTTGTGATTTTGATGACTGCTTTCGGAAAAGTAGAAACTGCTGTCGAAGGCCTTAAAAGTGGAGCTTTCGATTACATTCTCAAACCTTGGGATAACGATAAATTATTACAGCTCGTTTCTAATGCAGTTGATGAAAGCCGAAAAAGAAAAAAGAAAAAACGAACTGAACCACAATCAAATGTTCCTTTCATCGGAAAATCTGATGAAATTCTACAGGCTTATAAATTGGCGGATAAAGTAGCCATCACTGATGCAAATGTTTTAATCTTAGGCGAAAACGGAACAGGAAAGTCGTTTCTGGCTAGATATATTCACGATAATTCACGTAGAAAAGACAAACCTTTTATTCACCTAGATTTAGGATCATTGAGTGAAAACTTGTTTGAAAGTGAACTTTTCGGATATACCAAAGGAGCTTTTACTGATGCTAAATCTGATCGAATGGGGCGGTTTGAGATGGCTCAAAACGGAACTGTTTTTTTAGACGAAATCGGGAATCTTCCGCTTCATTTGCAAAGTAAGTTACTGTATGTGATTCAGACAAAGTCGGTTGTACGATTAGGAGAATCTGTACCAAGACCTCTGAATGTACGGCTTATTACAGCTACTAATATAAATATTCATAAAGAAGTTTCGGAAAAACATTTTAGAGAAGATTTGCTTTATCGCATCAACACTATGGAAATCGAGTTGCCTTCGCTCAGAAAGCGTAAAAACGATATTGCAGATTTAGCAAACTTTCTTTTGGAGAAAATGAAAAGTAAATACGAAAAGGCTGATTTGGTTTTTGATGAAAAACTGCTCGGTTTTATGGAGAGTTATCCTTGGAGAGGAAACATCAGAGAAATGGAAAACAAAATAGAAAGAGCTGTGATTTTAGCTGATAATAAAGTTATTTCGATAAACGAATTGGATATTGTAGATGTTCCGTTTGTCGAGGATGAAACGTCAGCAATTTCGGTTAATGATTTTGAGAGAATTCAAATCGAAAAAACACTTTTAAAACACAACGGAAACATCAGTAAAGCAGCACAAGACCTGAATTTGTCACGACCTGCCTTGTATCGAAGAATGGAGAAATATAATTTGAGGTTTTGAGTTTTGAGTGTTAAGTTTTGAGTTGAAAATTGAAACTCAAAATTTATATTTTTATATTTACATAACTCACTATAAAAGTTATGAAAGAAAGTATTGTAAAAACATCACAAAACACTTTATGAGTTTTTAGTTACTCAACACTCACAACTTAAAAATGACACTTTTTTCTTTTACATACCGAGTTCTGATTATCATCGCTTTGATTATTGCGATGATTTTCTGCATTACAAAATCGTATCCTTATACGGCTTTAATTTTCGGAGGGCTTATTTTATTTGCCTTTGCAGAATGGTATCAGTTTGTGAAAAAGGAACAGAGCTTTTATGAAAAAACGATAAAAGCGATTTTACACAATGACTTTACGACCCATTTTTCAAAAACTCCAACCAAAAATCAAGAATCTTTAATTCGATTATACAACCGGCTCAAAGAACAGCAACTTGAGCAATCTTCACAAGAAATGATATTCCGGAATCTGTTAGATACATTAGATAGCGGAGCTTTGATCCTCAACAAAAAAGATGATAAATGGAAGATTTTTTTGATGAATAATTATTTTTCTGAACTGTTTTCGGTTCCGAAAGTAAACAGTTGGAATCATATCAAAAACTTTATTCCTGCTGTATTTGAACAAATCGAAAAGACAAACTATTCTGATACAAAGACCTCTATGAACATTCGTTTTGAAAAAGAAAATTTTGAGACATTTGTGATGCAAACCTCCAGAACGACTTCGTATAATCAGGATTATTTTGTGTTGCTTTTAGATCCGATTCAGAAAATCATTGACAAAAAAGAAAAAGAATCTTGGATTAACCTGATGAGTGTTATTTCGCACGAACTGCTGAATTCACTCACGCCAATTCATTCGTTATCTAAGAGTTTACAAGAAATTACCTCGCAAGAAAGCCTCGACAAAGAAGACCTCGAAGACCTACAGAACGGCCTCAAAACCATCTCTAACCGAAGCAATCATTTACAGTTTTTTGTGGAGAATTATCGGAAGTTGTCTTCGCTTCCTACGCCCCAAAAGCAAATGACAGATTTAAGCGTCTTAGTGGTTGAATGCCTGAACGTAATGCAGCCGTTATTAAAATCAGAAAACATATTTGTTCGTACAGAAATTGAGAAAGTTTATTTAGCAGTCGATAGGCAACAACTCGAACAAGTATTGATTAATTTGATTACGAACAGTATTTATGCCTTAAAAAATACTTCAGACAAACAAATTTCTATTCGATTAACTCAAAAAGAAAAACGCATCACAATTCAAATCACAGACAACGGACAAGGCATTGAAAAAGAAATCGATAAAAAGCTTTTCTTACCATTTTTCACCACTCGAAAAGAAGGAGCAGGAATCGGGTTAACGTTATCGAAAAACATCGTCGAGGCACACGGAGGGTATTTATATTTCAGTTCAGAAAACGGAAAAACAAGTTTTACGATTCAGTTGATGAAGCAATAACTTCATTTTTTAAAATCTGTAAAACTCTTTCGAACTCATCTGAAATTGATGCTTTAATAGAGATTTCTTCCTGAGAATAAGGATGAAGAAATGTAAGTTCACTAGCGTGAAGAAGCATGGTATTCATCTGGAATTTCTCGAGCCAAAACTTGTTTTGTTTGTTACATCCGTGAGGTCTGTCTCCGATAATCGGATGAAAAATATGAGCGAAGTGCTTTCTCAATTGATGCATTCTGCCTGTTTCCGGAGTAGCTTCCACCAAAGAATATCGAGAAGTAGGGTGTTTTCCGAAAGGAATATCAATTTCCAGATATTCCAAAGTCTTAAAATGCGTAACGGCATCTTGTAGAATCTCATTATCGTTTTTCAGAGCATAATCTATAGTCATTTCGTTTGGAGCATAACCTCGTAACAAGGCTAAATATTTTTTTCAACTTCACGATTTTGGAATTTTTGTTGCATGGTGCTATCAGTCGCTTTGTCTAAAGCAAATAGTAAAACTCCGGATGTTTTTCGGTCTAAACGATGTGACGGATAAACCATTTTGTTTAACTGATTGCGTAGCATCTGTAGAGCAAATTCTTCTGCATCTCTGGCAATCGGAGATTGATGAACTAAAAGTCCGTGTGGTTTGTTGACGGCCACAATATAATTGTCTTGATACAGGATTTCTAGCATAGATGGTTGGGGTCGCATTCTAAAAATTAAAGACTACTTTTTATGATTTTAGAAGAAGCTAATAAATCAACAGAAAAAATCAGTTTGTCTGTCAAATCAATGGATAGAAATATTGGCAAAGAAAAATAATTTTCCGAATTAGACCTAAATTTCCATTTTCTTGAGTTCGCGGTAATTTTTATGTAATCGTCTGAGGAGGATTCCGTATATAACCCTGTAAAACAACCAAAGCAAGCCTATCATCAACAAAGTCATTACGATAAAAGAAATAATCAAACCAACCCAAAGCCCTGTTTCTTCTCCCGAAGCCGAAGCTTTATTAAATATTGTGGTAATATTCGGGTCGTATTGCAACATATTAGTCATAAATACGCTCATCGAAATAAACACAAGTGCTATGTTGTACCAAACATAATATTTCACGACCTTACGCACATTCAAAATGTTTTTCATCAGTTTTTTAGTAGAAGAAGTGTTGGAGATTTTTCTGGAATTGTTATAAAAAATAACAATAAAAACAATCAGTACAATATAGTGAATTACAGTAGCTATCATAACAAAAGAAGACAAATGATAGCTTTTAACCATTTTCAAATAATTGTCATCTACGGTAAGAAAATTAATTCCCAACCAAAACAAAATCTCTAAAACACTGATAATAAAAATCCATTTCACTATTGAAGATGATTTTTTGTGTATCATTTTATAGATTTCGGTTTCGGTAATTTTCCGAAAATTACTTTCTTTATTCCATTCCTTTTTTAACAAATCTAAGCCTTCCATATCATTATTCTTTCTTTTACGGATTTATTATCTGTTTTAATTTTGTTTTTACCCGATTCATTTTCACTCGGGCATTCACTTCACTGATTCCGAGCGTTTCGGATATTTCTCTGTAATCTTTGTCTTCCAGATACATAAACACAAGTGCTTTGTCAATATCTCCGAGTTGGTGGATTGCTCTGTACATAACTCTTAGCTGTTCTTCTTCTTCATAGTTATATTCATCAATGTTGATTCTGTGAATATTACTGTCTATTTCAATTGTGTTTATGCCTTTAGTTTTCTTTCTAAAAAGAGTAATAGCAGTATTAAGAGCAACTCTGTATGCCCAGGTTGTGAATTTTGCATCTCCTCTAAATCGCGGATAAGCTTTCCACAATTGAATGGTAATTTCCTGAAACAAATCATTATGGTCATCTTCACAAGATGTGTAAATTCTACAAATCTTGTGAATAAGATTCTGGTGTTGCTGAATCTGTTTTATAAATTCTTGTTCAGTTTTGTTCTCCATATTCTAAAGATATAAGTCTTTAAAACTTAAATCCTGTTACAACGTATTGAAAAAAATATTCATATTTTAAAGTCAAAAGATGATTTTAATAATTATTTCTCTGAAATACAGCAGGTTAATAATGTTTTAATTACCATTCATTAACCTTATTCGCATCGAGTTTTATAAAAATAAAAATAAGTAATGTATAGGCCCAAAGCCCTGAACCTCCGTAAGAAAATAATGGAAGAGGAATTCCTATGGTTGGGAATATTCCGATGACCATTCCGATATTGGCAAAAAAGTGAATAAATAAAATACAGACGACTCCATATCCGTATATGCGACTGAATTTAGAGCGTTGCTGCTCGGCTAAATACATAATCCGAAACATCAGTGCCACAAAAAGAATTACAACAAACAACGAGCCCAAAAATCCCCACTCTTCGGCTACGGTTGTAAATATAAAATCGGTGTGTTGTTCAGGAACAAAACTTCCTTTGGTTTGCGTCCCTTCCAAGAATCCTTTCCCGGAAAGCCCTCCCGAACCAATGGCTATTTTTGATTGATTTAAGTTGTATCCAGCACCTTTAACATCAACTTCTTTACCTAAAATTACATTTATTCGGTCCCTGTGATGTGGTTGAAGTACATTTTCAAAAATATAATCAGAAGAAAACACAAAAAGCGAAATTCCTGCAAAAACAATAAGGCTTGCCAAGATGTTTCGATGTACCTTTTTGGTTCGGAAATACAGAAAAGCTGTAATCAGGAAAATACTCAGAATGATAATCCATACATCAATGACCATAGCCAGAATGAAGAGTACTAAAACTATGGCTCCGATAAGCAGGTATATAAAAGGCAAACCCTCGCGATACAAAGCAAAAACCAAAAACATAAATACAAGAGCACTTCCCGGGTCGTTCGGAAGAATCAACAACATGGGAATACCAATGATAGATAGTGCTCTAATTTGAGTCGAAAAAAGATTTAAATCTACATTTGGACTTTCGAGAAACTTCGCTAAAGCCAAAGCTGTAGCTACCTTGGCAAATTCCGAAGGTTGAATGCTGAAACTCCCGATTCCGTACCAGTTTGTCTGCCCGTTTACGGTTTTCCCGAACAAAAACAATCCCACCAAGGAAAGCAGTGCCAGAACATAAAATAATCCGGAGTATTTTTCGTAAATCTTTGCATCAAGAGAAAGTAAAAAGATAATTAGAAAAAGGCTCAACCCAATAAATATTAGCTGTTTTCCGTATTCTGCAGAAAAATCAAATTGTGTAATTCCCTCTACTGGGACAGAAGCCGAAAAAATGTTAACCCAGCCCATAGTAACCAAAGCCATATATATCAATACGGTTATCCAGTCGATATTGGCTATGGTCGATTGACTTTTCATTGTTTGGTTTTGTCGTAATCTGCTTTTTTTACGATATAATTATGATTGATTAAGAAAGGCTGACCCGAATATGGTTTTTCGTATTCGTGCTCTAAGGTTTCGGTGTACATTCTTTCTTCTAAATCGGTTCGTGTAATTTCTCCTTTCAGGTATTTTTCTATCATCAAAGAGGCTATAGGTCCGGCATATCGAGATCCCCAATATCCGTTTTCTACAAAAACAGCAATCACAATTTCAGGATTTTTCATAGGAGCGAAGGCAACAAAAATAGAATGGTCAGTAAGTTGTGTTCTCACTCCGTCTATTCTAATAAAATTTTCGGCTGTTCCGGTTTTTCCGCAAATATCTATGTCCGGAATTTGTAGCCTTTGAGCTGTTCCTGCTGTATAAACCGCATGCAAACCTTCTATAACAGGTTCAAAATATTTTGGGTCAATGGTTGTTTGTTGTCGAGTTACGAATTTTTTATCTATTTCTTTACCCTCAATCGACTTGATGATATGAGGTGTATAATAATGACCTCTGTTGGCTACGGCACACATCATCGTTGCCAACTGTATCGGAGTAGTTAGAATTTCTCCTTGTCCGATTGAATTGGATATGGTAGTTGTTCCTCCCCATCTTCCGTTGGGATATCGTCTGTTATAATAATCCCCATCAGGAATGTGCCCTCTTCTTCCTGTTGGAAGATCGTATCCCAAAAAATCTCCTAATCCGAAACTCTTTACGTGATTGCTCCAAACATCCATTCCTTCTTTTCCGGTCTTGTATTTGTCAATGGTTTTTCGGTAGGTGCTGGCAAAATAAGTATTACAGGAACTTCGCATAGCATCTTTGAGAGAAAAATTACCAGAATCGTGGCATCTCATTCGTCTTCCACCTCCGTAATTGAATCCGTGGTTGCAGATAAAAGAAGTTTTTTCGTCTATAACTCCCTCTTGCAATCCTACTAAAGCCGTTACGATTTTAAAAGGAGAACCAGGCACATATTCAGCCATAAGCCCTCTGTCGAGCAAAGGTCTTGAAAGCGTGTCGTAATGGAGTTGGGTATAATTTTTAGAGCGTTCTCTACCGACCAGAATAGCGGGATCATAATTAGGAGCAGTGACCAAAGCTAATATTTCGCCTGTTTTCGGGTCAAGGGCTACGATGCCTCCTCTTTTATTGACCATAAGCGATTCTCCGTACTCTTGTAAAGCCAAATCAATAGTAAGAGTAATATCTTTTCCTTTTATGGCAATTGTGTCGTAAACCCCGTTTTTGTAAGGACCTATTTCCCTACCGAACTTGTCCACTTGAGCACGTTTAATTCCTTTTGTGCCTTTTAAGACATCTTCATAAGCCAACTCAATGCCGTTTTTCCCTTTTAAGTCACCACTTTTGTAATACGGATTTTTTTTTATTTCACTCCTATTAACCTGAGCAATATCTCCGAAAATATTGGCTGCTGAACGAGTTTGATAATCTCTCAAATGTCTTTTTTGGATATAAAATCCTTTGAACCTTCTCATTTGTTCCTGAAAAGTGGCAAATTCTTTTTTATTGAGTTGAGTCAGAAAAGGAGAGGGCAAAAACGGGCTGTAATTTTTTGCTCGTAAAAGTTGGTTTTCAAAATATTCTTGGGTAACATTTAGAGCCTCACAGAAAGCAAGAGTGTCTAATTCTCGAACCTCTCTCGGAACCACCATGATGTCATACGAGGGTTGGTTAGCTACCATTAATTTTCCGTTTCTATCGTAAACATAACCTCTTTCAGGAAATTCATACTTTATTTTTATGGCATTATTTTCTGCCAAAAGTTTGTATTTCTCATCTATTATCTGGAGGTAATACAATCGGGCAACAATAAATAATGAAGCTACAATTATCAGTAACGGGAAAAGTCCTTTTCTCATTTTTTAGACATTTTGAACAAATTAATGATAAGGACACTAAATATAATTGTAAAAATTCCCGAAAACAAAACTTTTAACATCGCATATCCGAATAGGCTGAAACTGAATGCTTCCAACAGAAACAAAACAAAGTGATGTATAAAAACAGAAATACTAATAAAAACAACCTGATCTTTTAGCGAAACGGCTTGGATTTTTATAGTTTGGTACTCGTAGCTCAACCCGAAAGCGACTTTAAAAATATTATGCCTAAAATAAGCCAGAATAAGACAAGATGCAGCGTGTATTCCTCCCGAATTATCAAACATATCCATGGATAATCCCAACAAAAAACTCCATAATAACAATCCATACCTACTGGAGTTTACCGGGTACAATACTATAAAAAGCAGATAAGGAAAGGTCTGTACGTAACCATACAAGTTAATGTTGTTGAATACGATTACCTGCATTAACAACAGCAAAAAGAAACGGACAGCATTTTTGATGATTTCACTACTCATTATCTTCTGTTCTTTCTTTTAATTCCTGAATTTCTTCTTTGTGTGTATTTCCAATCACATAAACATAACTTATTCGGGTCATATCATTAAACAAACGAATGTGAAGCGTAGAGGTATTGGAGTTTTCATCAATGGTTATTCTGTCAATTGTTCCAATAGGGACATTTTCAGGAAATGCTTTGGAGCTAAATCCTGTAACGATGGTATCTCCTTTTGCAATGGATTCTATTCGGGCAATGTCAATCAACTGTACAAATCCTGTACTTTTTCCGTCCCAAGTTAGCGTTCCGAACTGATTGTTTTTTTTTATTTTAGCCACAATCTGAAAATCAGTATTCAAAACACTAAGAACTGTAGCGTAATTATTCGAGGTATGTTCAATAATACCGACAATTCCTTTGTCGTTAATAACTCCCATATCTCTTTCTATTCCTTGTTTTGTGCCTCCTTTTAGGGTCAGAAAGTTTTTTTGTTTTCGATACGAGTTTTCGATTATTTTAGAACTTACCACATTTATTTCTCTACTCGGAAGTGTGGGCAGGTTTAATTGGTTGTTGTCGGTTATTTGTTTGTGGTTTAACAAAAAGTTTTTCATCAACAGATTTTCTTCATAAAGCCGTTTGTTTTCCTCTCTAAGCGAAAAATAATCTGTTACAGAAGTCATTTTGGAATACACATAACCCGTAATCAGGTTTGAAGAATTAACAAACCTGCTTCTGTGAAACGAATGATAGCTTATAGTAAGCCACAACGAAATCCCCAAAAGCAATAAAAACAGCAATCGAAGTCCGTTTCTGATGATAAAACCGATTATTTGCTGCATTAATAGTAGGTCTTACGGTTATTTTATAAGAATGCTTTTGTATTTAGGAATGTTTTTAAGAGCCATTCCTGTTCCACGTACAACAGCTCTTAGCGGGTCTTCGGCAATGTAAACAGGTAAATCTGTTTTTTGAGAAATTCGTTTGTCAAGCCCTCGAAGCATTGAACCTCCACCTGCCAGATAAATTCCTGTGTTATAAATGTCTGCGGCAAGCTCGGGAGGAGTTTGCGAAAGGGTTTCCATAACAGCATCTTCAATTCTTTGAATAGATTTGTCTAATGCTTTGGCTATTTCACGATATGAAATCTCAACTTGTTTTGGTTTTCCGGTAAGCAAATCCCTTCCTTGTACAGACATATCATCGGGAGGAGACTCCAAACTATCTGTTGCAGCTCCCACTTCTATTTTTATCTTTTCTGCTGTGGAATCTCCAACATATAAGTTGTGTTGCATACGCATATAATAAATAATATCATTGGTAAAAACATCTCCTGCAATTTTAACCGATTTGTCACAAACAATTCCTCCTAAAGCGATGACTGCGATTTCAGTTGTTCCTCCTCCTATATCCACAATCATATTTCCTTTGGGTTGCATAATATCAAGCCCTATACCGATAGCGGCAGCCATTGGTTCGTGAATCAAGTAAACTTCCTTTCCGTTTACTCTCTCGCAAGATTCTTTTACGGCTCGCATCTCTACTTCTGTAATTCCCGAAGGAATACAAACAATCATGCGCAAAGAAGGTGTATATATTTTCTTTTTCAGAGCGGGAATACTTTTGATAAAAAGCGAAATCATCTTTTCCGAAGCATCAAAATCTGCTATAACTCCGTCTTTAAGTGGCCGAATAGTTTTAATGTTTTCGTGAGTTTTCCCCTGCATCAAATTAGCTTCTTTACCAACAGCAATAATTTTTCCGGAAATTCTATCTCGGGCAACAATTGACGGACTGTCAATAACCACCTTATCATTATGTATTATCAATGTGTTCGCGGTGCCAAGGTCAATGGCAATATCCTCGGTCATAAAATCAAAAAATCCCATAAACTATCTAAGGGTTAAAAAATTAGGTTTGTTTATATAACTTACAAAGGTAAATAAAAAGACACTACTAAAAAGAAATTAACACTAAAAATTATTTGTTTAAACGAGTGTGTTTCACAAAAAATAACAAAAAGATTTTTCACTATATTTGCCCGATAAAATTTGATATAAAAAATGCTTAAAAGAAGGGTACTGTTTTTAAGCATTTTTTGATTATAAATAAACCTGCTTAAATTCATATAAAATGACAAAACAAGAAATCATAAACAACTTTAATCCGAATGACCCGGGACTGTCTGATGCCTCTCTTTTTGGGTTGCCTTTTGGAGCAGAGCATAGCGAAATCATCGTAATTCCTGTGCCTTGGGAAGTTACTGTGAGTTACGGAGCAGGTGCTTCGGAAGGTGTTGATGCTGTTTTTGATGCTTCGTTTCAAGTAGATTTGGCTCATCAAGAGTTTCCTGAATTATGGAAATTAGGAATTTATATGGATGAAGAAATCCCGAATTGGAAAGAAAGAAGTGATAAGTTTAAAGCCCAGGCACAACCAATTATCGAAGCTTTGGAAAACGGTAAAAATGTTGAAGATAATCCTATGTTAAAAGCAAGTTTAGAGGAAATCAACAAAGAGAGTGAGATCCTGAAAAACCAGCTTAAAGAAAGAGTGCTTTTTTGGCAAAATCAAGGTAAAAAAGTAGTGCTTTTGGGAGGCGATCATTCCACTCCGTTAGGATATTACGAGGCTTTGGCAACACAGTATGACAATTTTGGAATTTTACATCTTGATGCACACATGGATTTGAGAAAAGCTTACGAAGGCTTTACCTATTCTCACGCTTCGATTATGTACAATGCTTTAAAAATTCCTCAAATATCAAAACTTGTTCAGGTCGGAATTCGTGATTTTGGGGAAGAGGAGGTTGAAGTGATAAGGTCTGAAAACGAAAGAGTTAAGGTCTTTACAGATATGGATTTAAAAGATCAAACTTTTGAAGGTACAACTTGGAAAACTCAATGTGAGAGAATTATTTCGGAACTTCCCCGGAACGTACACATAAGTTTTGATATAGACGGAATGTATCCGTGGTATTGTCCGAATACGGGAACTCCTGTGCCTGGAGGATTTTCGTTTGAACAAGCGGCTTATTTACTTACAAAATTAGCAGATTCCGACAAGAAAATCATTGGTTTTGATTTGGTCGAAGTAGCTCCTGGAGCATCAGACGACTGGGACGGAAATGTAGGAGCCAGAATGCTCTTTCAGATGTGTGGTGTTTTTGCTAAGTCACAAGGATTAGAGGTCGGGAAAAAAATAGCGTTTTAGAAAGTAGCAGGTAAATTTTCAACGGTTATGCAGCCTTTGGTTTTCTCTAAAAAATTATTGTAGTTCAAAATAAATTTCTTTTATACGTTTGCACAATTTTATTAAACACTAACAAAATGAAGAAAATAGTTGTTTATTTCTTTTTAGTGATGAGCTTTTTTGCTTTTGCTCAAAAGGAAAACACTGTTGATCCCGATAAGGATTTGCGTATGTCAGTTTTACCGTATTATAATTTTGGAAAAGGATTAGGACTTACTTCTCCCGATAGTATTTTTCAGTTCAATATTCGTTTCAGAATGCAAAACAGAGCTACGTATTTTCACCAAGAGGATGCAGAAGAAGACAAAATAAGTGCAGAAATCAGAAGGTTAAGACTTCGTTTTGACGGATATGTGGGAAGTTCAAAATTTATGTATGCTATTCAACTTTCGTTTTCTCCCGGAGATACCGGAGGGAGTATCGAAGAAGGAGAAAACATGCAAGTTATCAGAGATGCAGTTATTTTTTACCAACCAACCGATAGCTGGACTTTTAGTTTCGGACAAACCAAACTTCCCGGAAATCGTCAGCGTATGAATTCATCCGGAGCTTTGCAATTTACAGACCGTTCGATAAACAATGCCGACTTTACCATAGACAGAGATTTTGGTTTTCAGGCTCATAATCTGAATGAATTTACAGACCGTTTTTCGTATAATTTTAAAGCTGCCATAACCACTGGAGAAGGTCGTAACGATACCGGAAATTCGGATACAGGACTGGCTTATACCGGAAAAGTTGAACTGTTTCCTTTAGGACCATTTAAAAACAACGGAAGCTTTTTTGAAGGAGATATTGTAAGAGAAGAAAAACCGAAATTGATGATTTCAGGAGCTTATTCTTTTAACAATAAAGCTACTAAAACACAAGGACAGTTAGGAAACAAACTTTTTGAAAAACGAGATATGAGTTCTGTGTTTTTCGATGCTGTGTTCAAATACAACGGATGGGCATTTATGACAGCCTATATGAGCCGGATAGCAAATGACCCTATCACGGTAAACCCTTCGGATGATTTGGATATTTCGTTTGTATATGTCGGAAAAGGAATGGACTACCAGTTGAGTTATTTGTTTCCGAATAATTTAGAAGTTATCGGAAGGTATTCATTCCAAAAAATGCACAAGGATGTAGAAGCTCTTACTCCAAATAAGAATCAATACAGTTTTGGAGTTACCAAATACATCTGGGAACACGCTTTCAAAATGCAAGCAGAGGTTACTTTTGATGAGCTGAAATGTTTGAGCGGAGATACCAAAAACAATTGGTATATTCGCTTTCAGATAGAAATGGGTATATAGAAGTACTAAGATTAGAGACGAAAGTATTAAGACTAATAAAGTTTTAAAACCCAAGTCTTGTTACTTTAAAAAATGGAAAAATCTTTTTTTGACAATGTTCACGATTTAGCAAGGCAGATTCCGTTCGGAAGAGTTTCTACTTATGGAGCTATTGCCAAACATCTCGGAATGGCTCGTTCTGCCCGAATGGTGGGTTGGGCCATGAATGCTTCGCATAATCTTGACGATGTTCCGGCTCACAGAGTAGTAAACCGAGTGGGGCTACTTTCGGGGAAGCACCATTTTGAAGGAACAAACCTGATGCAACAACTCTTAGAAAGCGAGGGAATACAAGTCAAAAATAATCAGATTGTAAATTTTGAAAAACTCTTTTGGGACGATTTTGTCTAACCCGAAATTTTAAGGCACAATATTAACCTCTGTTTCAATTACTATTCCGAATTTATCTAAAATAGTTTTTTGAATGGTTTTGGCTAAGTCATAAATTTCTTTTCCGGTTGCATTTCCGTAGTTTACTAAAACCAATGCTTGTTTCTGGTGCACTCCTGCATCTCCGAAGCGTTTTCCTTTAAATCCTGCTGTTTCGATAAGCCAACCTGCAGGAATTTTAATTTCATTTTCTGAAACCTCATAAAAAGGCATTTCTGGATACTGTTCTTGTACTTTTTCAAAAGTTTTTCTGGTAACAACAGGATTTTTGAAGAAACTTCCGCTATTTCCAATTTCTTTAGGATCAGGAAGTTTGCTTTGTCTGATAGCAATTACAGCTTTACTAATATCTTGGATAGTAGGATTGTAGATTTCCATTTTTTGGAGTTCGTTTGAGATTACTCCATAAGAAGTTGAAATTTTATGGTCTTTTTTAGTGAGTTTTAAAGTAACAGATAGAATAATATACTTATCTTTTTCTGAGCTTTTAAAAACACTCTCTCTATAACCGAATTTACATTCAGCAAGGGTAAATGTTTTAATTTCTTGAGTTTTGATATTTATAGCTTTGCAAGAATCAAAAACATCTTTTAGTTCTACTCCGTAAGCTCCAATATTTTGAATAGGAGCAGAGCCAATATTTCCGGGAATGAGTGATAAGTTTTCAATTCCTCCAAAATCGTTTTCAAGAGTCCACAGTACGAATTGATGCCAATTTTCACCTGCTTGAACTTCTACCCAAACATGGCTTTTGTCTTGTTTAACTATCTGAATTCCTGTAAGATTGATATGTACAACAGGTTTTTGAATGTCTTGAGTCAGAAGCATATTACTTCCACCTCCTAACACGAAAATTTCTTCATGTTTATACTTTTCTAAAACGGATTGTAATTCTGGAAGGGAAGAGACAGAAATAAATTCTTTTGCATTTACGTCTATCCCGAAGGTGTTATAGGCTTTGAGAGAGTACATTTGATTCAAAAATTTCATTACAAACATACAAAAATAAAACTCTAACAGAAAGGCATACAATAAATCTCTTTATTTATTCATTAACACAGAAGGAGCAAATCCGAAATGCTTTTTGAAAGCAAAGGAAAAATGCGATAAATTTTCGAATCCTGTCTCGAGATATACATCTATGGGCTTTTGTTTATTTTCTGTAATTTGACGATAGGCGAGTTCGAGTCTTTTTTGAGTAAGCCATTTTTGTGGAGTGGTTTGGAAAACCTTTTTAAAATCTCGTTTGAAAGTAGCTAAACTCCTGCCTGTGAGGTAAGCAAACTTTTCCAAAGGCATATTGAAGATAAAGTTTTTCTCCATAAATTCAGGCAAATTGATTTTATAAGGCTCAGAAAAATCAGCCAAAAGATTATCTATTTCAGGATTAATAGTCCTTAAAATAGTAATAGCTTCAGTAATTTTTAGAGTGGCTATCTCTTCAGGAAAACTTTCTTGTATATCAAAATAAGGAATGAGCGAAGAAAGACAACTTTCCAATAAAGCATGTTTACTGAATGTTTGAACTTTATGAGTAGAACCCGGTTTGAATTTTACATTCAGTTTTGAATAGAATTCTCTTAGTCTCTCGGTTGTAAGATGCATAATTACCGATTGATGAGGTAGTCCATCTTTCGGATAATTAATAATGGTAGCTAACTGATTTTTCGGAATTAAAAAGATATCACCTGTTTGAAAGATATAAGTTTGTTCAGGCTGGATAATTTTTGTTTCTCCCGAAATGAACCATACAAGCATATGGCAATCAAACATCACTTCCATTTTGGAAAACTTACTCTCGTTACACGAAAGTTTAATATCCGGTGTAATGTATTTGAATTGAAATTCCATATTGCTTGTATGATACAAATATAAAGTTTAATTAACGTGAAAAGTAATTTCTATTAATTCTTCGCTCAACTTCCATAAACGCTTAGCATTTGTCTGGTCTAACGAATACGGTTTTACTCCATCTGAAACCTCAGCAGTAATTGATAGTTGAGCAATGTCGCTATTTTCGCAATATACTCCACCTATAGTGTTAAGTAAAGGGTTAGTAGCACACCAAACGGTTGTAGCAGCTCCTTGAGGAATGGTTTTCAAAGAAGCAATTACTTCAGGAGAAAAGTTTCCTTGTTTATCACATAAACCGATTTTTTGGAATAATTCGATACTTACCTCTCTTCCTAAATCGGTTCCGGCAATACTTCCTGGGTGTAAGGAATAAGCTCTTACATTAAAGGTTTTAGAGCGATTGTCTAATTCTGTTGTAAATAAATTGACTGCTGTTTTAGATTGGCCGTAAGCAGATAAAGTTTCGTATTCTCTATTGAGAAAGTTTGGGTCATCAAAATCAAAATTAGCGAATTGATGTCCTTGAGAAGAAACGTTGACCACTCTTGCTCCGTTGGCTTGTTTTAGAGCAGGCCACAATTTGGCTGTAAGTTGAAATACAGATAAATAATTAGTTACTAATTGAGATTCATATCCTAAAGCATTTCTCCGTAAAGGGACCCACATAATCCCTGCATTGTTGATTAGTAAGTGTAAAGATCTTTTCGAATTCAAGAATTTTTCAGTAAAATCTTCAATAGTATTCGGATTCATCAGATCCATAAACTCCAATTCGATATTTGGAATGCCTTCTAAGTTTTTCTTTGCTTTCTCAATATCTCTTGCAGGTATGATAACTGTTGCTCCTGCCGAAGCTAAGATTTTAGTAGTTTCTAACCCGATACCAGCATAACCACCTGTTACGATAGCGATTTTACCGGTTAAATCAATTCCTTTGATTACTTCTGTTGTGGTAGAAGTCGCATTAAACCCTGAACCTATTGGTTGCTGTAATGCTCCGTTGTAATTTGAATGTCCCATGTTTTTTTAGATTTTTTGTTGGGACAAAGGTAGAAGCAGTTATTTTAGCGAACTTTGTTTAAAAGCTCAATTTTTACTTTGCTGAGAAGGTCATTTACAGGAAATGCTTAAAATAGAAGTAAAATAAAAAAAGCTCAATTACTTTTTAATCAAGTAACTAAGCTCTTTGGTGGTGACCACGATGGGATTCGAACCCATACGCCTTGCAGCACCACCCCCTCAAGATGGCGAGTCTACCAATTTCTCCACGTGGCCTTTATATCTGAATAAGAACTCAAATTTTAAGAGGTGCAAATGTAAGTATTTTTTAAACCCCGAAAAACAGAATCAAACAATTTCTTTAATATTTCCCATTTAGCAAACTCCCACCAATGGTTGATTGTGCTTTGATTCCGATTTTTTTCATCATTTCGTAAGTCGTACAAACAGCAGCTGAGGTTACCGGAATTCCGATTTCTTGTTCAATTTTATCAATCGCTTCCAGTGATGGCATTTGCACACAAGCCGAAGCGACCAATACATCAACTCCTGTTAAATTGAGCTGTTTGTAAATATCCAAAAGTTTCATCGGGTTTTGAGCGGCTACTTCCAGATTATCCGGAATTTCCAAAGCGATGCTTTCTTTTACCTTAAACCCTTGATGTTCGATATAATCCACCACCATATCCGTAAGCGGACGCATATAAGGGGTAATTACCGAAATAGTTTTTGCTCCTAAAACATTCAAACCGTTTATTAAAGCACCTGCTGAAGTTACAATAGGAGTAGGGAATCCGTTAGCAATGGTTTCTTGATGCAAATTCACTTCCGAAACGCAATGATAACCACGTCCCATACTCATAATAGCAACCAAACAAGCATAACCCATAACATCTACGTGAGCATCCGAAAGTTCCAAAGCACATTTCAGGCTCATCGAATCCATGGCTTCGAGTTCTTCTTTGGTTACTTTTTTCATTCGCATTCTGCTTGAATGAAAAGTAAATCTTTCGGGTAAAATGGTTTCTCTTGCTCTGAAAATGGCAGGGATTTCCGTTTCCATTGTTATATTTGATGACGGAACAATTTGTCCGATTCTGTATTTTTTCATCTGTTTAATTTCTATAATTACGAATTTCAAATTATGAATTACGAATTGAAATTCTTTTTCTTGATTCTTTGTTCTTTCTTCTAAAAACGTATTTCTTTTACCGTGTTTTTCAGATGACCGATTTTCTCCACATAACATTCTACTACATCTCCGTCTTTCATCCATTCTTGCGGATTTCGACCTGCTCCAACTCCAGCTGGAGTTCCTGTAGCAATAATATCTCCCGCTTCAAGAGTGAAAACAGTACTCAAATCTTCAATCAAATCATTGATGTTGAAAAGCATAAATTGCGTGTTGGAATTTTGTTTTTCTACTCCGTTCAATTTCAATGACAAATTCAAATTATGCGGATTTTCGATTTCGTCTTTGGTGATTAAATAAGGCCCCATCGGAGCAAAAGTATCTTGTCCTTTTGATACAATCCATTGTCCTTCTCTGCGACAATCACGAGCGGAAATATCGTTGATAATCGTATATCCGAATACGTAATCTAAAGCATTTTCTTTAGCCACATATTTTCCTTTTTTGCTAATTACGACAGCCAGTTCCACTTCCCAATCAAGTTGTTGAGTAAGTTTAGGATTCAAAAGAACATTGGTATTTGGACCTGTAACCGTTGTAGGTGGTTTCGAGAAGATAATTGGTTTTTGAGGTAATTTTCCTGTAGTGTCTAATGTTCTGGCACTTTCGGCAACGTGCTCGGTATAGTTCAATCCGATTCCGATAATATTTTTTCGAGGCTTCGGAATTGGTGCTATAATTTGAATTTCGTCCAAATCATAGCTGATTTCGTTTAGCTCTGCTTCGGAAACATCTTCTAAAAGCGAATTGATTTCGGCAATTACCTCAAAGCCCATATCAATCAATTCTAATAAATTGTTGGGTAATGGAAAATTCGTTACATCTCCAAAATCTTCTAAATCTACAGCTTTGTTGTTATGTATAAAGGCAGCTCGTTGCTCGTTGTCTGATGTTAAATAGGTGAGTAGTTTCATTGTTTATGTATTAGTTCAATTGTTCTATTTAATTTTTTAGATGTGATCTTTCTGATTTACTTGAATATTATCACAATATTCATTTATTAGAATTATAGACCGGATAAATTTTAAAACTCATACAAATATAAAAAATATGCTCTATTAAAAAGGAAACCTTAACTGAATATATTTTTGAGGTTTTACTTGGGTTGGAGTGGGTAAATTATTTTTTATAGTCAAGCCCAAAAGCCGGATTTTAGTATCCAACGGAATTTGAACTAATAAATCCACTGCTGTTTGGTGAATTAATTGTTCGTCCTGAATATAATCCGGGAGGGTTTTGCTTTTGGATAAGATTCTGAAATCACTGTATTTTACTTTCAAAGTCAATGTTTTGCCTTTAAAACCGGATTTGGTTATTCGTTTGAAAAGGTCATCAGCAACCACTTCTAACTTCGCTTGTAAAAGCTGAAAATCGTCAATATCTTCATCAAAAGTGATTTCGGTTCCTACAGATTTTCGTTCTCTATCAGGATTTACGATGCGGTTATCAATGCCTCTGGCATTCAAATAATAGATTTTTCCTGCTTTCCCAAAATGTTCCACAAGAAATTCTTCAGGTTTTTGTTTGAGGTCATAGCCTGTAAAAATCTGCATTTGATGCATTCGCTCGGCTGTCTTTTTCCCAATCCCGAAAAATCGCTCAATTTTGAGTTGTTCTACAAACGATTCTGCTCGTTTTGGGGTAATGACATAAATTCCGTTGGGCTTGTTGTAATCAGAAGCTATTTTGGCTAGAAACTTATTAAATGAAACCCCTGCTGAAGCCGTGAGACCTGTCGTTTCCCAAATCTTTTGTTTGATTTCGTTGGCTATATCCATAGCGAAATCTATGTTTTTGTGATTCTGAGTCACATCCAGAAAAGCTTCGTCTAGCGAAAGTGGCTCGACCAAATCAGTATATTCTAAAAATATTTCTCTGATTTGCTGAGAAACTTCTTTATACACCTTAAAACGAGGTGGAGCAAAAATAAGTTCCGGACATTTTTTGATAGCCGTTTGTGAAGGCATAGCAGACCGCACTCCAAATTCCCGAGCTTCATAACTGGCTGCAGCCACTACTCCCCTCAAACCCGGATGACCTACAGCCAAAGGTTTCCCTCTAAAAGACGGGTTGTCTCTTTGTTCTATAGATGCAAAAAAGGCATCCATATCAATATGGATGATTTTTCGGGTCATTTGTGTTTAGGTTATTTTCGTTTTTGTTGAAAGAAGCGAAGCATTAAATCAGCACATTCTTGCTCAAGGATTCCACTTGTGATTTGAGTTTTAGGGTGAAGTTTAGCTCCCATAGCTCGATAGCCTCGTTGAGGGTCGCTTGCTCCGAAAACAACTCGGTCAATCTGACTCCAATACAGAGCACCTGCACACATTTGACATGGCTCCAACGTAATATAAATCGTACAGCCTTTGAGGTATTTTCCGCCTAAAAAGTTAGCCGCAGCTGTTATACTTTGCATTTCGGCATGAGCCGTAACATCATTTAAAAGCTCCGTAAGATTATGCGATTTAGCAATGACACGATTATCACAAACCACGATTGCTCCCACTGGAATTTCTCCTTTTTCAAAAGCAGATTGTGCCTCTAATAAGGCTTTTTTCATGAAATATTCGTCTGAAAAAGGTGTAAGCATAAACATTTTAAACAAAAAAGCGAAATCCTGCAAAAGAATTTCGCCTATATAAATTTAATTCTTGCCCTTTTCGGGTAGAGTAATTATTTCTGCATATTCTTTGCCTCAATACTCATTGTAGCATGTGGAACAATTCTCAAACGTTCTTTTCCGATTAGTTTGCCTGTTACTTTACAGATTCCGTAGGTTTTGTTTTCGATACGGATAAGTGCATTTTTCAGGTCACGGATGAATTTTTCTTGACGAATAGCCAACTGAGAGTTTGCCTCTTTGCTCATAGTTTCGCTACCTTCTTCAAAAGCTTTAAACGTTGGAGAAGTGTCATCTGTTCCGTTATTCAAATCGTTCATATACGCACTTTTTATCAGTTCCAAGTCTGATTGTGCCTTTTCTATTTTCTGTAAAATCAATTCCTTGAACTCTGCCAATTCGGCATCTGAGTATCTTACTTTTTCTTCTATCATAATCCCTTTATTTAGAAATTAATACTATTGATTTATATCCATCAAACTCTATCTCTTCTCCATTTGTTAAGGCATCAGAAATTTTGAGTTCTCGAGTTAATGTTTCAGTTTTTATGTATTCCAGATTCGTTTGAATAGCTTCGGCTATTTCGGTTACGGTTTGAATTTCAACCTTAATTTTATCGGTTACTTCAAAACCGGAATCTTTACGGATGTTTTGAATACGGTTTACAAGCTCTCTGGCGATTCCTTCTTTTTTCAGTTCGTCAGAAATCGTAATATCAAGAGCGACTGTAATTCCGTTATCTGAGGCAACCAACCAACCCGGAATGTCCTGAGAAGTTATCTCTACTTCTTGGCTTGACAAGATAATACTATTTTCTGATATTCCTAAAGAAATTTCGCCTTTTTTCTCTAATTCATTGATTTGTTCTTGAGTAAATCCTTGAATTGCTTTGGAAATCAATCCCATGTCTTTTCCGAAACGAGGCCCTAAAGCTTTAAAGTTCGGTTTAATTTGTTTTACCAACACTCCCGAAGCATCATCTAAAAGCTCAATTTCCTTGACATTTACCTCTGCTTTAATCAAATCAGCAACCATCTGAATGTCTTGTTTTTGACTTTCGTCCAAAACAGGAATCATCACTTTTTGCAACGGTTGACGCACCTTTATCATTTCTTTTTTACGTAATGAAAGCACTAATGATGATATGGTTTGTGCATTTTGCATTCTTCTCTCCAAGGCTTTGTCTATAGCTGTTTCATTACATTTCGGAAAATCAGCCAAATGTACACTTTCGTATGTTTCCTTTTGCGTAGCAGAGTTTAAATCTTTGTAAAGTTTTTCTGCATAAAACGGAGCAACCGGAGCCATCAGTTTAGCAACGGTCTCTAAACACGTATAAAGCGTTTGATAGGCCGAAATCTTATCTGTTGAATATTCACCTTTCCAGAAGCGTCTTCTACACAACCTCACGTACCAGTTACTCAAATTCTCCTGAACAAAGTCAGAAATAGCACGAGTAGCTTTGGTCGGCTCATAATCGTTGTAGGATTCATCTACAAATTTTATCAAAGTGTTGAGTTCCGATAAAATCCAACGGTCAATTTCAGGTCTTTCGGCCAGTGGTACTTCACTTTCAGAATAATTGAATCCGTCAATATTAGCATACAAAGCAAAGAACGAATACGTATTATATAACGTTCCGAAAAATTTTCTACGAACTTCTGCTACTCCTTCTAAGTCAAACTTTAAGTTATCCCAAGGATTCGCATTCGAAATCATATACCAACGGGTTGCATCTGCTCCGTATTCTGACAAGGTCGTAAACGGGTCAACAGCATTGCCTAAACGTTTGGACATTTTCTGTCCGTTTTTGTCTAAAACCAATCCGTTAGACACTACGTTTTTGTAGGCTACACTATCAAAAACCAAGGTTCCGATAGCGTGAAGCGTATAGAACCAGCCACGAGTTTGGTCAACTCCTTCTGCGATGAAATCAGCAGGATAGAAGTTGTTTTGGTCAATATATTCTTTGTTCTCAAACGGATAATGCCATTGCGCATAAGGCATTGCTCCAGAATCAAACCAAACATCAATCAAATCGGTTTCTCTGTTCATTGGTTTTCCTGAAGCGGAAACCAACACGATTTTATCAACTACGTTTTTGTGTAAGTCGATTAAATCGTAATTATCTTCTGTGAAATCTCCCACTTTAAAGTTTTTGAACGGATTTTCGCTCATCAAACCTTTCTCAACGGATTTGTTGATTTCGTTTACTAATTCTTCTACTGAACCGATACAGATTTCTTCGGTTTTGTCTTCTGTTCTCCAGATAGGAAGCGGAATTCCCCAATATCTTGAACGAGACAAGTTCCAATCATTCGCATTTTTAAGCCAGTTCCCGAAACGACCTTCTCCGGTTGCTTTTGGCTTCCAGTTGATGGTTTCGTTCAATTCAAACATACGGTCTTTTACTTCCGTTACCTTGATAAACCACGAATCTAGTGGATAATACAAAATCGGTTTATCGGTTCTCCAACAATGTGGGTAACTGTGAACGTATTTCTCCACCTTAAAGGCTTTGTTTTCTTCTTTTAAGCGAATAGCAATCTCTACATCTACTGATTTTTCTGGAGCTTCTCCATCAAGATAATATTCGTTTTTAACGTATTTTCCTGACAAATCGCCTAATCCGTCAATGAATTTCCCTTGTAAGTTTACAAGCGGAACGGCATTTCCGTCTTTGTCTAAAACTAGCATCGGAGGAACTTCGGGAGTTGCCTCTTTGGCTACTTTAGCATCGTCTGCACCAAAAGTTGGAGCTGTATGTACGATTCCTGTTCCATCTTCAGTAGTTACGAAATCACCCGAAATTACTCTAAAAGCATTTTCTGGTGTTTGATACGGAAGAGCAACCGGAATGAGTTGTTCGTATCGGATTCCTACTAAATCTTTACCTTTTGCTTCGGCTAAGATTTGGTAAGGGATTTTTTTGTCTTCTGATTTATAATTCGCAAAATCTTCTTCGGATTCCACTACAAAATATTTCGCACCGAATACTTTTCCAACCAAGTTTTTAGCCAAAACAACGTGAATTGGCTCAAAAGTATATTGGTTAAATGATTTTACTAAAACATAATCAATGTTTGGCCCTACGGTTAAAGCGGTATTACTAGGTAATGTCCAAGGCGTAGTCGTCCAAGCCAAGAAGTGAACGTCTCCAAAAGCTTGTAAAAAGCTCGGAAGTGTTTCGTTTTTAGTTTTAAATTGAGCTATAATTGTAGTGTCGGTAACATCTCTATACGTTCCCGGTTGGTTCAATTCGTGAGATGATAATCCGGTTCCCGCTTTTGGTGAATACGGCTGGATGGTGTAACCTTTATACAACAATTTTTTGTCGTAAATCTGTTTCAAGAGCCACCAAACCGATTCCATATATTTGGATTTGTAGGTGATATACGGGTTTTCCATATCTACCCAATATCCCATTTTTTCGGTTAAATCGTTCCATACATCGGTATAACGCATTACGGTTTTTTTACACGCTTCGTTATATTCTTCCACAGAGATTTTTACTCCGATATCTTCTTTGGTGATTCCGAGTTCTTTTTCGGTTCCGAGTTCTACCGGAAGTCCGTGGGTATCCCAACCTGCTTTACGTTTTACCTGAAAACCTTTTTGGGTTTTATATCTACAGAAAATATCTTTAATAGCACGAGCCATCACGTGGTGAATTCCCGGAAGTCCGTTAGCAGAAGGTGGTCCTTCAAAGAAAACATAAGGAGTTTTCCCTTCACGGGTTTCGATACTTTTTTGGAAAATATCGTTTTCTTTCCAGTATTTTAGAATTTCATCAGCTACAACAGGCAAATTAAGGCCTTTATATTCAGTAAATCTCTTGTTCATTATTGTTCCTCTGCTATTTAAGTTTGCGAAATTACGAAATTTTGTTTAATCGTTGTGATATAGATAAAAACAAAAAATCCGTAAAATGACTTTACGGATTCTGGCAGTTGTTTTTGTGTTGTTTAAACATTTTTCGAATGTAGTTGTTTTATTCTAATAATTTGAAAGCTTTAGGTTTGTTTGTCGAATACGAAGTGAAGCAATCTTAATGTTTTTTTAGATTACTTCGTTCCTCGCAATGACGAAACGTGAATAAAAACCTTAAACAGCTCTTTAATATCTATTTTAAGAGCTTTGCATATTTTGTGAAGTGTAGTAATAGATGTGCTTATTTCTCCTCGTTCAATTCTACCTACCTGACTTCTTGGAATATTGGCATCATAAGACAATAATTCCCCCCAATGTTAGGACAGAAATCCTTTAGTTTGTTAGAAAATCGAAACAAATAAAAATAGATTTGTAAGTAAGTTGTTTTATTCATAAAGTGGTTGTAATCTTTTCTTTTTCAAAAGGATTTGGAGGTTGAAATAATATCGGTTACTTTTGGTTAAAATTTTTATGAAAAATACACCCGCATTTATAGATTTTGAATTCTGTTAGAATTTTTGAAAGTAATTATTCCGATGTCAAAAAGCACTTTTGTTATTTATCTGTTTTTCTTTTCTGTTTTGGCGATGGCACAAAATACAAAAGCTGTTTTTACGGATTCGGTTCAAATAGTGGCAGGCCAATACTTCGGAAAAGACATTTTAGGTTATGATTATTACGCTAAAAATAATATTTTATACAAACAGAAAAAATCAGAAAAACGGGAATACAAAAACCTGTCTTTGGGAGAAATACATTCGGTTGATTTGATAAATCCATTGAAAATATTGATTTTTTACAAGGAATTTAATTCGGTAGTTTTGCTGGACAACCAACTTTCGGAAATTATGAAAATAACTCTGAATGGATTTAATCTGGTAGCTCAAACCTGTTCGGTTGCTTCTCAAAATCGATTTTGGATTTATGACAATTTGAGTAACCAATTGGTTTTGTTTGATTATCTAAACAAAAAAGCAAATCCGATAAATCAGCCCTTTAAAAATACTTTTAAATATTACAACTCACACTACAATTATTGGATGCGGATTTCCGAAGAAAATGAGATTTACACTTATGATAATTACGGGAAAGTTACGCAATCGGGGAAAATTCCGACATTTGAAGAAATCTTAATCACCGATTCGGGAAAAATACTTTTTACCTCATCTGGAAATTTGTACCTTTACCAGGTGGATAAAAACACCGCAATACACATTTTTTCTTTTGAAAAAAAGATTGAAAAATTCGATTTCAAGAACGGATTTTTAACCCTTTTTACAGGAGATGTTTTATATAATTACAAAATAAATTTACCATAATGCACATAGCAGTAGCAGGAAACATAGGAGCAGGAAAAACTACCCTTACAAGGCTTTTGTCCAAACATTTCAGATGGGAACCACACTATGAAGACGTAGTTGACAATCCGTATTTAGACGATTTTTATCATCAAATGGAGCGTTGGAGTTTTAACCTTCAGATTTACTTTCTGAACAGTCGTTTCAGACAAATCTTGCAAATCAGACAAAGCGGAAAAAAAATAATTCAGGACCGAACTATTTATGAAGATGCTCATATTTTTGCTCCAAACCTTCACGATATGGGACTTATGACCAATCGGGATTTTCAGAATTATGTTTCGCTTTTCGAACTTATGGAAACTATGGTAAAAGCTCCGGACTTATTGATTTACCTGAGAAGTACCGTTCCGAATTTGGTAGGACAAATTCACAAACGAGGGAGAGATTACGAAAATTCGATTTCCATTGACTATCTATCAAGGCTGAACGAAAGATATGAAGCCTGGATTCAGGGCTATAACAAAGGACAACTCCTGATTATAGATGTAGATAACATCAATTTTGTGGACAATCAGGAAGATTTAGGAAATATCATCAACAAGATTGATGCAGAGCTAAACGGACTTTTTTGATAAATTCCTGTAACGAATCTTGGTAAAAACATAAAAACAATCCGTAATTTTTACGAAACTGCTTTCAGCCCGACAATCGAAGCAATAAGAGTTGATATAAAAAACACTCTCCAGAATGTTGCCGGTTCTTTGAACACAAATATTCCGATAAGTACCGTTCCCACAGCTCCAATACCTGTCCACACAGCATAAGCCGTCCCGATTGGGAGCGTTTGAGTAGCTTTGTACAAAAGTGTCATACTCACAGTCAGGCAAGCCAAAAAACCTATAAACCAATAGGTTGATTCTGCTCCCGTTGTTTCTTTTACTTTGCCCAAACAAGAAGCAAAAGCTACTTCGAACAACCCTGCAATGATGAGTAAAATCCAAGCCATTTTATGTTGAATATTGATTTGTTTAACTCTTGAATCGTTAAATTTTTGGCAAGAAAACTTCTGCCATCATACATCTGGCACTTCCACCTCCGCAAGCCTCAATTACATCGAGAGACGAAGACAAAATCTCTGAATATTTTTCGATTTTAGAGATTTGGTCTGAAGTCAAACTCTGATGTGCCGATTTGCTCATTACCAAATAACTTTTATTGTTTTCGCCTCTTACCTCAAGCATATTTCCGGCAAAATTATTCACTTGGTCTTCTGTAATCAGGATAACTTCTTTATCGTCTGATTTGAGCGAGTCTAAAACCAATTTTCTCTCCTGCTTGTCGTCAATACTATCCGCACAAATAACAGCAAATTTCTCTGCTATACACATCATTACGTTGGTGTGATAAATAAGTTCTCTTTTTCCGTTTACGGTTTGATAAGCATGGAAAATGATTGGAGCCATATCTTGATCTTCGCAGAACTCAATAAGCAATTCTTCGTCTGCTCTGGGAGATAAAGCACAATAAGCCTTGGCATTGGCCCTGTCCAAAACAATACTTCCAGTTCCTTCCAAAAACATACTCGCTCCTTCGGCTAAGGTATAATCGGTTACGTTTTCGATAGCAAATCCGCTGTCTTCAACAATGTCTAATATATCTTCTCTACGCTCGGCACGTCTGTTTTCGGCAAACATCGGATAGAGAATTACGTCTCCGTTTTGGTGAAACGAAATCCAGTTGTTTGGAAAAATACTGTCTGGTGTGTCGGGAATATGCGTGTCGTCCACCACAATGACATTTACTCCAACTTTACGAAGTTTTTCTACAAAAGCATCAAATTCTTCCTGAGCTTTTCGGTTAGCATCTTTCGGAGAAAGATTATCCAAAACTTTTTGGTAATAGTTGTTTACAGCAGTCTGCTCGTTCATTCTAAACGCAACAGGACGAATCATTAATATGGTATTTGTGGTTTGATTCATTTTATTGGTATTCTTCTGAATTTTTGGTATTCTTTAGTTGTGTGTTTCTTTAAATAAAAGTTTTGCTTTTCGAGTTGTTGAAAAGCAAAACTTTTTTATTTAGTTGTTGGGTTAAAACTACAAATCAGGTTTTAAAACATTTCTCTTCCCGAAAAATGAAAAGCTGATTCGATAGCTGCATTTTCGTCACTGTCTGAACCATGTACGGCATTTTCTCCGACAGAAGTAGCATATTTTTTACGAATTGTTCCTTCTGCAGCCTCAGCAGGATTAGTAGCTCCGATTAATGTACGGAAATCTTCAACCGCATTTTCTTTTTCCAAGATAGCAGCCACAATAGGACCTCTGGACATAAACTCAACCAATTCTCCGTAAAAAGGACGCTCTTTGTGAACAGCATAAAACTCCTTTGCATCAGCCACAGTAAGTTGAGTGAGTTTCATAGAAACGATTCTGAAACCCGCTTGGGTAATCATGTTCAAAATTCCTCCGATGTATCCTTTTTCTACAGCATCGGGTTTAATCATTGTGAAGGTTCTGTTTGTTGCCATTTTTTGTTTTTTTAATGTTGTGCAAAAGTAGGTTTTTTTAATCGAACAGAGAAAAAATATATGCTCAATTTCACAGCGTAGATTCAGCTAATAAATGCAACAAAAGTTTAAAATGATTTCTATTTCTTATATTTGCAGTCGCCAAAAACTATAAGAGAATGGAGCATATTAGTATAAAAGAACTTTTATCGGGTTCGGGATTGTTAAACGAAGTTGTTGCCAAAGGTTGGGTACGTACCTTCCGAAGCAATCGTTTTATAGCTTTGAATGATGGTTCTACTTTAGAAACCATACAATGTGTGGTTGATTTTGAAAACTTTCCGGAAGAAACCTTAAAAAAGATAACAACAGGAGCAGCAATTTCTGTCAAAGGAACTTTGGTTGAAAGTCAGGGGGCAGGTCAAAAATACGAAATTCAGGTTACTGAGGTTGAAATTTTAGGAGAATGTGAAGCAGACGCTTACCCGATTCAACTCAAAAACCGTCCGAGTTTAGAGCTCTTAAGGGAAAATGCACATTTGAGAATTCGTACCAATACTTTTGGAGCAATCATGAGGGTTCGTTCCGTGCTTTCGTTTGCTGTGCATCAATATTTTCAGGAAAACGGATTTTTCTACGTAAACACTCCGATTATTACCGGTTCGGATGCCGAAGGAGCAGGAGAAATGTTTCAAGTCACTTCATTGGATTTAGATAATATTCCCAGAACGGAAAACGGAAAAATAGATTACAGTGAAGATTTCTTCGGAAAAGAGACGAATCTTACAGTTTCGGGTCAGTTAGAAGCCGAAACCTATGCGATGGCTTTGGGTAAAGTTTATACTTTCGGACCTACATTTCGTGCTGAAAACTCAAATACTTCACGACATTTGGCTGAATTCTGGATGATTGAACCCGAAGTAGCTTTTAACGATTTAGATGCCAATATGGATTTGGCAGAAGATTTTATCAAATACGTGATTAAGTATGTACTTGAAAAATGCCAAACGGATTTGAAATTTTTGGAGCAACGCCTGTTAGATGAAGAAAAACAAAAACCTCAAAACGAACGAAGTGAAATGTCGCTTATCGATAAATTGAAATTTGTTTTGAACAACAACTTTAAACGGGTTTCATATACCGAAGCTTTTGATATTTTAAAGAATTCTAAACCGAATAAAAACAAAAAATTCCAATATCTAATCGAAGAATGGGGAGCAGATTTACAAAGCGAACACGAGAGATATTTGGTTGAAAAACACTTTAAATCACCTGTTATTCTGTTTGATTATCCGGCTAAAATCAAAGCGTTTTATATGCGACTGAACGAAGACGGCAAAACCGTTCGGGCTATGGATATTCTGTTTCCGGGAATCGGAGAAATTGTCGGAGGTTCTCAAAGAGAGGAGCGTTATGATGTTTTAGTCGAAAAAATGAAAGCTCTGAATATTCCGGAAGAAGAAATGTGGTGGTATTTAGACACAAGAAAATTCGGAACGGCTGTTCATAGTGGTTTCGGACTTGGTTTTGAAAGATTGGTGCTTTTCGTTACCGGAATGACTAACATCAGAGATGTAATTCCGTTTCCGAGAACACCTCAAAATGCAGAGTTTTAGCCTCTTCAACCCCTCCAAAGGAGGGGCTTTATGAGAGAGAAAAAAAGGCTATTTTTAATATAAATTCCCCTTGGGGGTTAGAGGGCTAATATGATAATCTACAACGTAACCATAAATATAGACGAAAGCATACATGACCAGTGGCTTTCGTGGATGCAAAAAAAACACATAAACGAAGTACTGGCTACCGGAAAATTCTTTAAAGCCCAATTAGTTAAGGTTTTGGTAGAAGAAACGGAAGGAATAACCTATTCCGTACAGTATTTTGCCAATAACAAGGAAAACTTAGAAAGTTACTACAAAGAAGATGCTTTTCGGTTAAGAGAAGAAGGATTGAGGCTTTTTGGAGATAAAATGCTCGCTTTCAGAACTGAACTTGAGGTTCTTTCGGAAATTTATTCTCAAACTAATTAAAAAAAACTGTCTAAAAATCACTTAATATAAGATTCTGAAATAAATTCAGAATGACAAACAAGTGATTTTTAGACAGCCTCTTTTTATATAACAGTAAAGGATTACACAACTCCTTGAGCAATCATCGCATCAGCTACTTTTACGAAACCTGCAATATTAGCTCCTTTTACGTAATCTACATATCCGTCTTCTTGAGTTCCGTATTTCACACACGAAGCGTGAATATCGGTCATAATTTTCTTTAGAATTCTATCTACTTCATCTGCTGTCCATTCAATTCTCAAAGAGTTTTGCGACATTTCAAGTCCTGAAGTGGCCACACCTCCTGCGTTAGAGGCTTTTCCGGGAGAGAACATAATTTTGTGTTTATGAAAATGCTCCAAAGCGTCATAAGTTGTCGGCATATTAGCTCCTTCTACCACACAGATTACTCCGTTCTCTACTAATTTTTTAGCTCCTTCGAGCGGAAGTTCGTTTTGAGTGGCACAAGGAAGTGCAATATCAACTTTTTGAATCCAAGGGAATTGTCCCGGGAAAAACTGCACTCCGAATTTTTCAGCGTACGGTTCAATTATGTCGTTATTAGAAGCGCGGAGCTCTAACATATAATCAATTTTTTCCCCCGTAACTCCGTCCGGATCGTAAATATGTCCGTCCGGTCCTGAAAGCGTTACTACTTTTGCCCCAAGTTCGGTTGCTTTGGTAACCGCTCCCCAAGCCACATTTCCGAAACCGGAAACAGCAATAGTTTTCCCTTTGATGTCTAATCCTTTGGTAGCAAGCATCGCCTGAAGAAAATAAACTGCCCCGAATCCGGTTGCCTGTGGTCGCATAAGCGAACCTCCCCAAGACATTCCTTTTCCGGTAATTACTCCCGAAAACTCGCCTTTCAGCTTTTTGTACATTCCGAACATATATCCGATTTCACGAGCTCCTACTCCAATATCTCCTGCAGGGACATCGGTATTTGGCCCGATATATTTATAGAGTTCACCCATATAAGCATGACAAAAACGCATGATCTCTCCGTCTGATTTTCCTTTCGGGTTAAAGTCAGAACCTCCTTTTGCTCCTCCCATCGGAAGTGTAGTAAGTGCATTCTTAAAAGTTTGCTCAAAAGCTAAAAATTTAAGAATACTCAAATTTACAGAAGGGTGAAAACGAATTCCTCCTTTATAAGGTCCGATAGCAGAATTCATCTGGATTCGGTATCCTCTGTTTACTTGTATTTCGCCTTTATCATCGACCCAACAAACCCTAAAAGTAATGACTCTTTCAGGCTCGGCCATTCTCAGAAGAATATTTTTACCCCTGTATATATCTTTATCTGACATAAAAGGAAGCACGGTTTCTGCTACCTCCTGAACAGCCTGAATGAATTCCGGTTCATTCGGGTTTCTTTTGGCTACCATTTCTACAAAATCAGAAATTGATTTTTCCATAGCTGTTGTTATTTAAATTGTTTTAGGTGTGGCAAATATACATTTTAGATTGATTACTTAAAATCTTTATCCTATGAAAAGTAGCTTAGCATAAAATAAAACTTACACTTAAAAAATACACTACTGAATAACAGGCAGTTATCATTTTCTTTGAATTTGCCTGAAATCATCATCTGCCGAGGTTTTTTAGGTCAAATGTTGCAGAATATGTTGTTGCTCTGTTTGGGTAAGTGAATTAAAATCAGACTGTAAATCATTTCTTTTTTTCATATCTTTGTCGAGTTTTTATACAAAGGAACATTATATTATAAAATACAAATTTTCGCACCGCTTTTTCACTAAAATTTAAAATATACTAATCAGGTCGCTTATATGCAAAACATACGTTTAAACGAATACAAAGTATTGTTGTACAGAATATTTCTGGTTTACGTTTTTTATACGATTTCCAGACTGCTCTTTGTGGCTTTTAACAAAGAGCTTTTACAGATAGAAAGCATTGGTCAGCTCCTGAGACTCTGCCTTTACGGGTTAAAATTTGACACTACCATTATCCTATACACCAACTCACTTTTTATTGTTCTTTCGCTCTTGCCTATAAAAAAATTGACCGAAAAACCTTTTCAGAAGTTTTTGTTTTATCTGTATTTCATTACAAATTCCATAGCTGTAGCTTTCAATTTTATTGATTTTGTTTACTATCGCTTTACTTTTGCTCGAAGCTCGATAAACATTACCGAAAGCATCGAAAACGAAACCAACAAAACCACTTTGTTTTCTAATTTCTTTACCGATTATTGGTATGTGTTTCTCTTGTTTTTTGTTTCGGTTTTTATGTGGGCGAAGCTGTATAAATTAATTAAAATACATCCTAAAACTTATTTTAAAAACAACATTTATTATATTTCTTCCGCTATAATATTTTTGGGAATAATTCCCTTTTGTATTGCAGGGATTCGTGGAGATTTTGACCACAGTACAAGACCTATAAATGTTGTAGATGCCAGCAATTATGTAAATAATGTTGCTCACGCTAATGTGGTTCTGAACACGCCTTTTTGTGTGGTAAGAACCATGTCTAAACAGAGTTTTAAAAAAGTGGATTTTGTATCGGAAGAAATAGTTGACAAAAAAATAAAGCCCTTCAAGCAATACCATCCTGAGGACAGTGAGATGAAAAAAATGAATGTTGTGGTTTTTATTATGGAGAGTTTTGCAAGGGAATATTCAGGAGCTTTTAATACAAAAATAGAGAGCGACACTTATCAAAGCTATACTCCTTTTTTGGATTCACTGGCTTCACATTCACTTATTTTTGATAATGCTTATACTAACGGACTGAAGTCTATTCATGCAATGCCTGCTGTTTTAGCGGGAATTCCTTCTTTTAAAGATGCGTTTACTTCTTCGTCTTATTCCAATACAGAAGCGGAATCTTTGGTTTCGGTTTTAAATGGTTTGGGATATGAAACTACGTTTTTTCACGGAGCTCCTAACGGTTCGATGGGATTTTTAGGATACAGTAATATTTTAGGTTATGACGCTTACAAAGGAATGGAAGAATACGGAAACGATGCTGATTTTGATGGAACATGGGGAATCTGGGACGAGCCATTTTTTCGATATATGAAAAATGAACTTTCTAAAGATTCGCAACCGTTTTTTGCAACGCTTTTCTCGGTAAGCTCACATGACCCTTACAGAATTCCTAAACAATACGAAGGAAAGTTTCCGAAAGGAACAGTACCAATTCATCAATGTATAGGATATTCAGATTATGCGTTGAAGCAATTTTTTGAAGAAGCCTCAAAAGAAGATTGGTTCGAGAATACGCTTTTTGTGATAACAGCAGACCATTGCAATCAGATTTACGAACCGGAATACTTTACAACCATTACCCGAACTGCTGTTCCGATTTTGTTTTATATGCCAAACAATTCTGAACTCCAAGGAATTGATTCCGATTGGGCACAACATATTGATATTTATCCGACCGTATTAGACATTTTAGGCTACAACAAACCTTTCAGAAGTTGGGGAAGAAGCCTTTTGAACAAAGAAGAAGTTCCACCTTTTGTCATAAATTACCTGAACAACCAGTATCAGTTTATGTACGGAGATTATATTTGTCTTTTTGACGGACAAAAACCAACTGGTTACTATCACAAGTCTGATAAAAATTATACAAAAAATCTGATAAAAGAAAACAGACCCGAATTCGCAGAAATAGAACTGATGTGTAAGTCATTTCTTCAAAATTATTTCGATAAAATTGTAGATAGAAATTTGTTGGGAAAATAATTATATCGACAAAAGTTCCCGTCCTTTCCAGAGCAGAGAAGGTTCGATGAGTATTACGCTAAAAACTCCGCAAATAATTAGAAACCTCAAAAAGTTATGCGAGGCAATGAAATGGATTTTTCTTTGAGAATTCCACAGAAAAACCAAAAACAACAACAAACCTATTAGGCTGAAATACAAATATATATCCATATAACCTACATCGGCTTCTTCAATCAGGACATAAGCGGGAATCAGGGTCAGAGCAATCAGAAACGAAATGATATACTTTGAGGTTTTTTCTCCGTAAACTACGGGAATCGTGCGGTAATTATTGACAAAATCTCCCGAAATATTCTCTAAATCTTTTACCATTTCCCGAATAAGAATAAGCAAAAACAAAAAAGAAGCGTGAGCAAAGATGATAAAGTATTTATGCTTGAGGTGCAAGATATTAAAAAGCTCTTCTTTTTGGTAATAAAACAAAACGGCAAAAAACGGAAGTACAGCCAAAAAAGAGGCAGTAACATTCCCGATTATCGGATATTTTTTGAGCTTATGCGAATAAAACCAGATCAGGAAAATATAAGCAGAAAAAAACAAAGCAGCCCTCCACGAAATCAGAAAAGCAAGAGCAAAAACCACAAAGTTTACTCCAAAATAAATTTTTAATCGTGTACCTTGACTTATCAGTCGGTCTAACATCGTTTTCTTCGGACGATTGATAAGGTCTTTTTCCCAATCGTAAAAATTATTGATGATATAGCCCGAAGCAACCGAAAGAACCGTTGCCAGAACAATTACAAACATATACGGGTCAAACAGAATTGACAAAGCACCCCGTTCGGGAGCCAGTACGAAAATAGCCGATAAATATTGAGCTAAAGCGATTATCCAAATGTTATAACCTCGAACCACAGAAAACAAACTGATGATTTTCCATAAAAGCAGCTTGTTTTTTCGGTTTAGCATAACTTACTTTCTGTTTTGTCTATCCGAATTCACTTCGGAATCTTGAATTCTACACGAGATTAATTAAAACTGGTAAACCACTTCTAATTTATGTGCTTTCAAAGATTGTTGTGCTTTTTCAAGATCTTGGGTAAAGCCCAAAATGTAGCCTCCACCTCCCGATCCACAAAGTTTCAGGTAATAGTCGTTGGTTTCAATTCCCTTTTTCCATAGTTCGTGAAATTTTTCGGGAATCATCGGTTTGAAATTATCAAGTACAACTTTAGAGAGTTTTTTGGTATTGTCAAAAAGAGATTTTATATCACCTTTCAGAAAATTCTCTACACAGGCATTCGTATGTTCGATAAATTGCGTTTTTAGCATTTTTCTAAAGCCCTGGTCTTTTAGACTTTCCATAAAAATAGAAACCATAGGGGCAGTTTCTCCGATAATTTCACTGTCTAACAAAAATACGGCTCCTTTTCCGTTTGTGTTTTGAGTGGGAATTCCCGTGGCTTCGATATGGTCTTTTGAGTTAATCAAAATCGGAATGCTCAAATAGCTATTCAGAGGATCAAGTCCTGAGCTTTTTCCGTGAAAAAAGGCTTCCATTTCAGCAAAAATAGATTTCAGAATCAGGAGTTTTTCACGAGTCAGATTCTCTAAAACCGTAATTTTGTTTTGGGCATATTTGTCGTAAACGGCAGCAACTAAAGCTCCGCTACTACCCACTCCGTAACCTTGCGGAATAGAAGAATCAAAATACATTCCTCTATTGGCATCTTGTTCTAAAGTGTCAAAATCGAATTGTACCAATTCCGGATTTTTTGAAGATAATTCTTTGAGAAAACAAACAAACCCTTTCAGGCTTTCGTTTGATTTTCGTGCCTCTTCGCTTGGGTTTTCTTCAATTTTTAAAGCCCCGTTATAAAAGTTATACGGAATGGACAATCCTTTGGAATCTTTGATAATTCCGTATTCTCCGAAGAGTAAAATTTTTGAATAAAAAACCGGTCCTTTCATCTGTTTTGTTGCTTGAAAAACGTAGTTAACAAGTGCAAAGGTAGCAAAATAATAATTGGCAAGTATTTTTTATAAATTTCAAGAAGTTGAATCTGTGAAAATTAAGATTTTTGAACCCAATAAGAATATTATTCTCGATTTTCGTCTTTCTTGGTGTTTTTTGGAGCTTCATCTTCTCCTTTGGCAGCGTCTTTAAATTCTTTGATTCCGCTTCCTAAACCTCTCATCAGTTCAGGAATTTTTTTACCTCCGAAAAGCAAGAGAATAAGCACAACAATAATGATTATTTGTGGAGTTCCAATCATTCCTAAAAATATTGATAATGTGTTCATAGCAAAATATTCTACTAATATTGAGAGCAAAGGTACAAATAAAAATTTCTTTACTATTGATTCCTGTCTTAAAAATTATTTTTCCGGTTTTAATGGGTTTTAAATTCCGGAAGAGGTAATTGTTTTTTCTAATTCATCAGCTATTTTTCGGTCGTTAGAGAGGCGAGGCACTTTGTTTTGTCCTCCTAACTTTCCTTGAGATTTCATATAATCCTGAAATCCTTGAGGAGGAACTTTTGTTATTATTAAACTCCGGAGTATATTTCCTGAAATCAAATCATCATAGTAGGCGTTTTGTTTTCGCATTTCGTTGTCGATTTTCAAGGCAAATTCTTCTATACTTTCGGGATGGTTTCCAAATTCAATAAACCACTGGTGATACGGCAATCCGCTTTTGGGGTTTATTTGAGGAGCTACGGTAAATTCGTTTACTGATATGTCCGTTCCTTTCATGGCTTTTTGCAGAGCAAGCTCCACTTCTTTCCCGATTACGTGCTCTCCGAAAGCAGAAATAAAATGCTTAATTCTTCCCGAAACAATTATTCTGTATGGTTTTGTAGAAACAAATTCAACCATATCTCCGAGATTATATGCCCAAAGTCCTGCATTACTCGAAATAATCATTACGTAGTTTGTTCTTATTTCAACCTCTCCTATGGTATGTCGTTTCGGGTTTTCTGTAAAAAACTCATCGGCTTTTATGAATTCGTAAAAAATTCCTGAATTCAAAAGAAGTAACATTCCTTTTTCGGTTTGAGTATCCTGATAGGCAAAAAAACCTTCTGATGCAGGAAACAACTCGATACTATCTACTTTTTTTCCAATTAAGTTCTCAAATTTGGCTCGATACGGCTCGTAGTTCACTCCTCCGTAAATAAACAAACTGAAATCTTTAAAAACTTCATTGATTTTTTTTCCTGTTTTTTCTTGAATTTTTTCAAAGTACATTTGCACCCAAGGAGGAATTCCCGAAATAAGGGTCATTTTTTGAGGTAATGTTTCTCCTATAATCGCTTCGAGTTTGGTTTCCCAATCTTCTATGCAGTTTGTTTTGTAAGACGGTAGTCTGTTTTTTTGCAGATAAGCAGGAACATAATGAGCTACAATTCCCGAAAGCCTCCCGAATTTGATTCCGTTTTTTTCTTCGAGTTCGGGGCTTCCTTGCAAAAAAATCATTTTTCCGTTTATGAAATCTGTTTTTCCTGTTTTGTGAATGTAGTGTAGTATCGCATCTCGAGTAGCGTTTATGTGCGTAGGCATTGATTCTTTGGTAAGCGGAATATATTTTGCTCCTGAAGTTGTTCCTGATGTTTTAGCAAAATACAAAGGTTTTCCTTTCCAAAGCACGTCCTTTTCCCCTTTTGTAATTCTTTCGATATAGGGTTTTATTGCTTCGTAATCTCGAACGGGAACGTTTTTTGCAAATTCTTCGTACGATGTAATTTGGTCAAAGTTGTGATCTTTTCCGAAGGCTGTGTTTTTTGCACTTTGTATAAGCTCTTTGAAAATTTTATTTTGTGTTTGCACCGGATTTCCAGACCACTTTTCAGTCTGATTTACAATTCTTTTGGCTACTATTTTTGACAAAAAACTCTTTATAGACATTATTCGAAATCAATAAAATTAGTCGGATCGACAGGATGTCCGTTTTTCCAAAGTTCAAAATGAAGATGTACTCCTGTAGATTGTGTTCCTGTATTTCCTGCAGTTGCAATTACCTCACCCGAGTGTACCGTATCGCCTTGTGATTTGGTAAGACTCTGACAGTGTTTATAAACAGACATAATACCTTCGGAATGGTTAATTATAATGACGTTTCCGTTAGTCGGAGTCCAATCTGCAAAGAGGACTGTTCCGTTTGCAATGGTTTTTATAGGAGTTCCGGAAGCCAAGGCAATATCAACCGCATAGTGTTTTTCTTTTGCACTAAAACCGTTTGTAATATGTCCTTTTACAGGAGAGAACAATACTAAATCTACTTTGTGTTCTGCTTTTTCAAACACATTGTACTTGTCCTCAACCGCAACCTCGTTTCTCAAAATAGAATCTTCTTTTGAAGGAATAAAATCCGTTTCCGAAATTCGCTCAACTCCTGTGGCTATCAAAGAATCTTTATTTACAGGTACGGGTTCTATCTCTCCTATGAGCACTTTGCGTATGGATTCCATATAAACCTGATTTTGTTGCAAAACATTTTGAAGTGAGTCAGACTTTATAGTCAGTTCCATAACTTGTTTATTGAGCTTTGGAGAAGAATATCCGGGAATATATTCACGTAAAGAAGTAAATGCAATTACATACGTAGTGAGCGTAAGCATTATAATCGACACAACCGTAATCAAGACGAAGACATTCATCAGGTTTAGTCTTAAAGAAAATCGTTCTTCAAAAGTATCCTCGTTGAGTAAAACCAATCTGTTCTTATTGAACAGGCGTTTTTTTAACGATTTCTTTTTTGCAGACTTCTTTGCCATTATACAATTAATTATTTTAATGTGACAACAAAAGTACCCAAATTAAATTTTCTCACAAAGTTGCGGACTATATTTGTATTTTTTTTAGCTTTGTGGGCTAATTAAAGCGTTTTTAATTTACTTGGCAAGAGATTTATAGGTTTGTCGTTATTGCATAGAGGCACATCGTTTCAGTTCACAAAGCACTTGTCAAAATAATTTTTCAACAATGTAATTTTAATAAAAATTTAATTTTTGGCATTTTATTAAAAATATTAATGTTTTTGTATATATTTGCCAAGTTAAAAGAACTAAAAGCTAAAGATTATAATGAAAAAAAGACTTATACTATCAGTAATTTTTGTGTTTGGCTACTTGACCGTATCTTTTTCGCAGTACAGACCTCACGATATAGCTCACGAGTTAGGATTTACCGCAGGGCTCGTTTCAATCCAGTCAGATTACGGAGAGAGCAAAGATTTTAAATCAACTACCGGTAACACAGGTTTTAATGTAGGAATAGTTTATTTTGCAGATTTCTCGTACAACCGAGGAAGATATTTTTCCGAGCACTTTAAAGTAAAAGCAGAACTTTCATATACTAAAGCTAATTTTCAACACTACGGAAAATATGTAGACCCGGGAAATACATCTCTTTTTTCACAACAACTTAGAGCTATGAACGGCTCAACCTCTATTGTAAATCTTGGTGCAGAGTTGGTTTGGTTCCCTTTAGGTTTAGTGAATTTTAACTATAACGAAGGTTCGTTTAGCCCTTATGTCAGCATAGGAGGACAATACAATTATTATACACCCGAGGTTAAGTCTGATTTAGGTCCTATGGGTAATCCGTTTACTACACCGGTCAAATATATGGATGGGTTTACCAACGAACCCGGAAATACCTTTTCTTTTGTGGGAAGCATCGGAACAAGATACAAGGTTTCAAGAGATGGGGATCTTGTTTTTGATATCAGAGGACAACAATTCTTTTCTGATTGGGTAGATGGTTTAAATCCTGACCCTCAGATTTATAGCGAAAATAAAAACAATGACTTTTTAATCTCAATTAGCGTAGGATATATATTTTTGTTAAACTAAACTTGGGCTTAAAAAAAGTAAAACTCACATAAAAAAACATAATTTTGATCTAAAAACCCGAATATCCATCGGGTTTTTTCTTTTTGTAGATAGAACAACTTTTTGTATTTATGTCCTTATAAATTTCTGAACAGGATTTTAACGGTCTATATATTTGAATTTATCGTAAATTTGTAACTTTGATTTTGCAAGATTGAGGTACTTTATTCATTTTTCGTATTTTGGAAAACACTATCACGGTTGGCAGGTACAGCCCAACGCAACTTCTGTGCAAGGAGAACTTACCAAAGCTTTATCATTACTGCTGAAATCCGAAATAGAAATTATAGGTGCAGGTCGTACCGATAGCGGAGTACATGCCAAAGAAATGTACGCTCATTTTGATTTCAACAATGAAATCAACTCGAAAGAATTGATAAAAAAATTAAATTCTTTCCTTCCGAAAGACATAGCCGTTTTTGATATTTTTCGTGTAAACGATGATGCTCATGCACGCTTTGATGCCTCCCGACGAACCTACCAATATCACATTCACTTGCAAAAAGATGTGTTCAGAGAAGATTTTAGTTGGTATTTTTACAAGAATTTAGATGTGCAACGAATGAACAAAGCCTCTGAGGTTTTGCTTAAATACATTGATTTTCAGTGTTTTTCTAAATCAAATACCGATGTGTTTACGTACAACTGTAACATAGTTGAGGCTTTTTGGAAAAAAGAAGGAAACCAATTGGTTTTTACTGTTTCGGCCGATCGCTTTTTGCGAAATATGGTCAGGGCTATTGTCGGAACGCTTATCGGAGTAGGGCTACACAAAGTTTCAATCGAGCAATTCGAAGAAATCATCAAAAGCAAAAACAGAAGTAAAGCGGGCTTTTCGGTTCCGGCTCACGGATTGTATTTAACCAAAATAGAATATCCTTTTTTGGAACAAAAAAACAGAAACCTCGAAATTGAAAACGACTAATTAACAAAATGAAACAACGAAGCAATAAAGAAATTTTCGGTCGGATAATGGTATTCACAAAGCCTTACAAATGGAGGTTTAACGCTATTATTATATGGTCGGTTTCACTTTCGGTTTTTGCAGCACTTCGCCCATACTTACTCAAACAAACCGTTGATGCGTACATAGAACCCAAAGACCAATACGGACTTTTGATTTTTATCGGACTGATGTCTTTTGTCTTGCTGATGGAAGTGCTCTCACAATTTTATTTTGTGTATTGGGCAAACTGGCTCGGGCAGGATATTGTCAAAGATTTACGCGACAAACTCTTTAGTCACATCATCAATTTTCGAATGAGGTATTTTGACAACACAGCTGTCGGACAATTAGTTACCCGTTCGGTTTTCGATATAGAATCCATTGCACGAATTTTCAGCCAAGGGCTGTTTATGATTATAAGCGATTTGATGAAAATGACCGTTGCCATCATATTTATGCTTTATATGAACTGGAAACTGACAATGATTATACTGGTTGCTATGCCGATTTTACTTGTCGCTACACGGATTTTTCAGAAGAAAATGAAAGGAGCTTTTGAGGAAGTTCGCTCTCAGGTTTCTAACCTGAATACCTTTATTCAAGAACGATTAACCGGAATGAAAATCGTTCAGCTTTTTTCCAGAGAACAAATCGAATACGAAAAATTCAAAGAAATCAACAACAAACACCGAAAAGCGTGGCTAAAAAACGTATTGTACAACTCGGTTTTCTTTCCGATTGCCGATATTGTTTCGAGTATTACACTTGGGGTTGTAATTTGGTATGGCGCAGGCGATATAATTCAAGGTGGAAATACCACAATGGGAGATTTAGTAACCTATACGATGCTTGTCGGAATGTTGTTTAATCCGCTTCGTCAGATTGCCGATAAGTTCAACGAGATGCAAATGGGAATGATTGCTGCCAATCGTGTATTTGATATTTTAGAAACCGATTTATCTCAAAAAAACGGAACCATCAAAGCCAAATCATTCGAAGGAAATATCGAATTTATAGACGTGCGTTTCGGATATAAAGAAAATGAAGAAGTTTTAAAAGGCATCAATCTGACTATTCACAAAGGAGAAACTTTGGCTATTGTCGGAAGTACCGGGGCAGGAAAAACTACTATCATCAACCTTTTGAATCGTTTTTACGAAATAAATAGTGGAGAAATCCTCATTGACGGAACCAACATAAACCAATTTGAAATCGGAAGTTTACGCAAACAAATTTCTATTGTTTTGCAAGATGTATTTTTATTTGCAGATACTATTTATAATAACATCACGCTTTATGACCCAAAAATTTCGAGAGAAGACGTAATCGAGGCTTCTAAACAAATCGGGTTACACGATTTTATTATAGGGCTTCCGGGAGGATACGATTATAACGTAAAAGAAAGAGGAGTGATGCTTTCTTCGGGACAGCGTCAGTTGATTGCTTTCTTGAGAGCCTATTTGAGCAACCCAAGTATTCTGATTTTGGACGAAGCTACTTCTTCTGTTGATAGCTATTCGGAAGAGCTTATTCAAAACGCAACTGATACACTAACTCAAAATCGAACCTCGATTGTCATTGCTCACAGACTGACAACCATTATGAATGCAGACCAAATCATCGTGATGGATAAAGGACAGATCGTTGAAAAAGGAACGCATAAAGAATTGCTCAAAAACAAAAATGGTGTTTATAAAAATCTTTACGAATCACAGTTTTCGGTAAAGGAAGGTGTTTAATTTTTGTTGTATATTAAATTTTAATTATCTTTCGCACTTCAAATTAACCAAACCTTATAAAATATGGCTACAGAAACAGCTAACCCGGACTTTTTTAAATCAAAAGTATTAGGTCATCCTTCAGGGTTATTCGTATTGTTTTTTACTGAAATGTGGGAACGGTTTTCGTTCTACGGAATGAGAGTTTTATTGGTTCTCTTTCTTACTGCTACTTTATCCGGGAATAATCCGGGAATGGGTTGGTCTGCCGAACATGCAGGAGCACTATATTCTACCTATGCCATGTTGCTTTACATTACTCCAATTTTTGGAGGGATTATAGCAGACCGCTATATCGGTTATCGTTGGGCAGTAGTTATAGGGTCAATTATTATGACTATGGGACACGTAATTATGTTCTTCAGTTCAGAAATGGCTCTTTATTTAGGTTTAGGATGTTTGGTAATCGGTACCGGTTTTTTTAAGCCAAATATGACCTCGATTTTATCTGAAATGTATAAAGCTTTTCCTGAAAAAAAAGACGGAGCCTATACCATATTTTATATGGGAGTAAATGCTGGGGCCTTTTTCGGGATGATGCTTTGCGGCTACTTGGCAAGTAACTTAGGTTGGCACTTTGGTTTTGGTTTAGCGGCTGTTTTCATGTTTTTAGGAACACTACAGTTCTGGCTTGCTAAACCTTTGTTTGGCACTATCGGAGAAGCCCCTAAAAAAGAAAATGCCAATTTAACGAATGTTGATTTAGTAAAAAAAGAAGGTGAATCTGAAGATGATTATGTAGAGCGAGTTAAAGACAGCAAAAGAAATCACTTCACAACTCTTGATTTTATTTTGATTGCTTTTACTGCCATTGTTGGTTTGCTGTTTGCTTTTGATGCTCCTTTATATGTGGTTGGAAACATAGACTTACTTCCTTCTATTGATTTGTCTTTCATTGGGATGGATGTCGTTAGAGGAATGTATGTATTAATATTTGTAGGACTTCTTGTTTTTATCGGTTTGATTATCTCAAGACTTGTTCGCTATGATAAAGTTGTACGAGACCGAATGATTGCGGTAATTATCTTCGCTTTTTTTACGATTTTCTTTTGGATGAGTTTTGAACAGGCTGCTTCTTCCTTAGTGCTTTTTGCCAGAGATAGTGTAGATCGCTCATTGTCCGGGACATCACTTACGGTTTTTAATACCGTAAATACCCTACTTACTGTAATACCGCTTATTTTTATATCTTGGGTGTTATATCTCTTGGCAAAACAGACTTGGAAGAAAGCTGCTATAACCAATGTAACTTTAGTTTTTACTTTCTTAATTGTGTGGTTTGTTGCCGGGTGGATGCTCATAAATGAATATTCCAAAGAAGCTTCAGAAATTGAGCCTTCGTGGTTTTCTATCTTAAACTCATTTTTTATTATTGCTTTTGCTTCGTCAGTATCCAAAATATGGGATTCTAAATACAATCCGCCTGCTGCCTACAAATACGGATTAGGTCTTATTATTATGGCTATCGGATTCGGGTTACTGGCTTATGGTTCTCACGGAATCGAAGAGGGAATTAAAGTGTCGATGATGTGGTTAATTTTGGCCTATTTATTCCATACATTAGGAGAACTTTGCTTATCTCCCGTAGGTCTTTCTTATGTATCAAAATTAGTTCCTGCACGTATGATTGCTTTTATGTTCGGAATGTGGTATCTGGCCATTGCCATCGGAAATAAATTAGCTGCCCTTTTAGGAGGACAAATTGATAATATTACAGAACAGCATTCATTATCAACATTTTTCTTGATATTCACTATAGTTCCAGCTGTTGCAGGTTTAATAGTAATATCGTTAAATCCTATACTGAAGAAACTAATGCACGGAGTGAGATAAATATGATTGATTTAACACAAACAAAAAAGAGCCCAAATTTAGGCTCTTTTTTTGTGTTTTATGTGAAAATAAATTATTTACTCCATTCAGAAATAGAATCTCTGTTTAACTTGATGTAATCGGTATTACCTGCTTTTTCGGCAGCCTCAAGTGAGCGTTGAGCTGTTTCAATAGCTCCTTTTTTATCTCCTGCCTTTGCTTGGATAAGTGATTTTAAACGCAAGTACCAAAACGGAGCCTCTTTTCCAGCCATTTCAACAGATTTGTTAATCCATTCTAAAGCTTTTTTAATATCTCCACCAGATTGATAGTAGTAATTAGCTGCCTGATAATAAGTATTTTGGTCAGGTCCTGACAGGGCTTTATCAATGCTCGCATTGGCAATTTTGGCAGTAGGAACATCAAATCTTACCGATGCCATTGTTTTTTCCCACGAAAATTCAAGATGTCCGAAGTTGTTATCCAACGAATTGATTCCGATAGTAAATGTTTCTACATAGTTTGAAAGTGTTACAGGCTTTACCGTTACTTTAGCAGCTATCTTTTCTTCGTTCCATTTTTCAGGATTTCCCCAATTGTTAGTGTCCGTATAAAAGTAAACTTCCCACGAATCCGGTTTTGGACTTACAAACAAGGCGTACTCTCCTTTTTTAAGCGTTTTTCCTCCAATCACTACATCATCACCAAAATAAACGATAGAGTTTTTGTTGGCTCCTGTTCTCCATATTTTTCCGAAAGGAACCAAATTCCCAAAAATATTCCTTCCTTTTGCACTTGGTCTGGAATATTCAACAGAAACTTCCGTAAGTCCTACGGTTTGCTGTACTTTTCCAAGCGGACTTGCAGCAGGAGTCTGAACCTGCGAAAAACCCAATGCTCCCGTCAAAAACACGGTTGCAGCAATAATAAACTTTTTCATCTTGTTATTGTTTTAGTTTAAAAAATTTTAGCTATAAAGATAAGGTTTATACAAATATATTTGCTGTTAAAAAGAAGTTAAGTGTGTGTTTAATAATAAATTCTCTACTTAAATCCTATACCTGACAGCAACATCTATTTTTGATTTTTTTCAATTCAATTATTTAAAAATCAACAACATAAAACCCTAATATCAATCAAAAATCTTCCCCGGATTCAGGATATGATTTGGGTCAAAAACCGCTTTGATTTTTCGCATTAAATCCAGCTCAATTTTAGAAAAAGCAATATCCATATAACTTTTCTGAACATACCCAATTCCGTGTTCTCCGCTTATTGTTCCTTCAAGTTCTTTGGTATATACAAATAATTTACGAATCGCTTCAGGCAATTTATTATTCCACGACTGATCACTCATATTATTTTTAATAATATTCACGTGCAGATTCCCGTCTCCTGCATGTCCGTAGCAAATAGAATCAAATCCGTATTCGGTTCCTAATTTTTTCACTTTGGCTAAAAGTTCAGGTAATTTAGCTCTGGGCACAACCGTATCTTCTTCTTTGTAAATTGAACTTCTTTTGGCTGCCTCTCCGGTTACTCTTCGGAGTTTCCACAAATCTTCCTTGGTTTTTTCGGTATCGGCAAACAAGATTTCATCTGTTTTAAATTGCTCCAAAACCGTTACGATTCCTTCCATCTCTCGCATTAAAACTTCTTGGTCATTTCCGTTTACTTCAATAAGCAAATGAGCTTGAATGTCTTCGGGAAGTTCAATTGAATAATTGTCTAAAAATTTTTGCGAAGCCAATATTGCATCACGTTCCATAAATTCCAAAGCTGACGGAGTAAAACCTGCCAAAAATATTTTGTTTACTGCCCTGCAAGCTTCTTGTGCAGAATAAAACGGAACTAAAATTAATAAATCGTGGTTAGGATGAGGCAACAATTTCAATACAATTTTTGTAATTACTCCCAATGTTCCTTCCGAGCCCACAAGTAGCTGAGTAAGATTATATCCTGTGGAGTTTTTTAGCGTATTGGCACCTGTCCAAATGATTTCTCCGTTGGGTAAAACCACCTCTAAGTTTAATACATAATCTTTGACCACTCCATATTTTACAGCTCTTGCTCCTCCCGAATTTTCGGCTACATTTCCCCCGATAAAACAACTTCCTTTACTTGCCGGATCAACCGGATAATACAATCCGAATTCTTTTACTGCGTTCTGGAGCTCTTCGGTAATTACTCCAGACTCTGTGGTAACCTGAAAATTTTCAGTATCAATTTTCAGAATTTTATTCATCCGTTTCATATCCAAAACTGCACTTCCAAAAATAGGCAAAGCTCCTCCACTTAATCCGGTTCCAGCTCCTCTGGGAGTAATGATAATTTTGTTCTGGTTACAATATTTTAAAATCCGGCTTATTTCTTCTGTAGTTTCGGGCTGCAGGACAATTTGAGGTTTAAAAACAAAATCTTCGGTGTGGTCAGAGGCACATCGAATAAGATTTTCTTCATCAATTAATACTCGTTCTGAACCTATGACAGACTGAAAATAATTTATGTGAGATGTCATTTATAATCAAGATTTAAATCACGAATTTACAAAAATACAACTTGTTTTTTTATGGAAACTTGTGTAATTCAAGGCGAAGTCGGAAATTTGTATCTTACAATTCATTAGAGATGAAAAAATATAACTTTAGTGCCGGTCCTGCAATTTTACCGCAAGAAGTTCTGCAAAAGGCAGCTGAGGCGGTTTTAAACTTTAACGAAAGTGGACTTTCACTAATCGAAATATCTCATCGAAGTAAAGAATTTGTAGCCGTTATTGAAGAAGCCCGTGCTTTAGCCTTAGAACTTTTAGGACTTGAAAACCAGGATTATCACGCTCTGTTTCTGCAAGGTGGAGCAAGTATGGAATTTTTGCGTATTCCGTACAACCTGATGAAAGTAAACGGAAAAGCCTCTTATTTAGATACCGGAAATTGGGCTTGGGGAGCTATCAAACAGGCTGAACTTTTCGGGACTACTGAAGTTGTGGCTACTTCAAAAGATGAAAATTACAGTTATATTCCCAAAAGCTATTCAATTTCTCTCGACTCAGATTATTTCCATTGTACGAGCAACAATACCATCTACGGGACCCAAATGAATGATTTTCCCGAGCTTGATATACCAATAGTTTGCGATATGAGTTCGGATATTTTTTCGAGGGAGCTGAATTTCTCTAACTTTGATTTGATTTATGCAGGAGCTCAGAAAAATGTTGGCACATCTGGCATTTCGCTTATTGTGGTAAAAGAAGAAATTCTCGGAAAAACAGGAAGAACCATTCCGAATATTCTGGATTATAAAGAACATATTTCTAAAGAAAACATGTATAATACTCCGGCTGTTTTTGCGGTTTACACTTCGCTTTTAACCTTGAAATGGATTAAGAAAAAAGGAGGAATTGCGGCCATAGAAAAACAAAACAATGCCAAAGCAGAACTTTTGTACAAAGAAATTGACAACAATCCGCTTTTTGTCGGAAAAGCAAAAAAAGAAGACCGAAGCAAAATGAATATCACTTTTGCTCTTAAAGACAAATCTCTTACCGAGCGTTTTGATAACCTCTGGCAAAACGCAGGTATTTCGGGACTTAACGGACATCGAACCGTAGGCGATTATCGTGCCTCTATCTATAATGCGATGCCTATAGAAGGTGTTCAGGTTTTGGTTGATGTTATGAGGGAATTTGAATCTGTAACCTAAAAAGCCTTACTACTTACTACTTTTGTCTTAATACTAAAACTGTTATGAAAACTAAATTTATCCTGTTTGCTCTTATCGGAATTTTGGCTGTTTCGTGCAAAAAGGAAAGTTCAAATTCGGGTGTATCCACACAACCTGAAATTTCAATTAACAATCCGGAGTTTAAAGAAATCAAAAAAGATAATTACTCCATTACGGTTCACAAAGATTGGTATGTTGAACACGGCCAAAACGAAACTTCGCTTTCCATCTACTTAGATACGGAAGATGATTTTTCCGAAAACATCAATGTAATAATAACCGATTTACCGAGTTCTTCAACAACCCTAAAAGACATTGAAACATCGGCTAAAAAAGAATTTCTGTTGATAAAAGGCTCTGTAATTTCTTCTGAAAAAATAATAACTCCAAACAAAGAATACCAAAGAATGGTTGTCATTGCTCCGAATTATGGAGAAAACTTGAAATACCTTATACACTACATCATCAAAAATTCAAAACTCTATATTTTGACGTTTACCGCTCACGAAAAAGATTTTGAGCAATACGAGAAAATAGCAGAGCAAGTAATGCAGAGTTTTAGGGTGTGATTTGTAGTTGTATTAGATTTTCAACTTTATGACTTTACGCCTTCTCTGACTTTTTACTACTTTTGCTCTCTAATTTCATTAAGTGAACAAGTCTTATTTTATACAAGCCTTTGTAATTATTCTTTTGGCTACCTTATTTTTTTTGGGGTTGAAAGAAATACTGCCCAAACGCATCTTTCCAGAAATAGCAACAGATAATCCTAATATGGTTATTGATAGTCTTTTGTTAGAAGCTATTTGGGAAGAAGAAAATTTTACAACTTTTCAAAAACAAGAAACCGATACTGTTTTGGTCATAGCCGAGAAAGAGAAAGTTATTGAGGAATTTCAGCAACCTAATTCTCAAGAACATCTAACACTGTTTTTTGAAAAATTAGCTAAGTTAGAAGAGGACAAAAAAGGTAAAATTCGTATTGGTTATTTTGGAGATTCGATGACAGACGGAGATTATATTGTACAGGATTTAAGACGCTTTTTTCAAGATGAATTCTCAGGAAAAGGTATCGGGTTTGTGTCAATAACTTCTGAGTCGGCTGCTTCCAGAGGAAGCATAAAACACTCTTATTCTGATAATTGGCAAGCACAATCTTATGTGAATACCAAAAAACCCATTCGACCCTTTGGAGTAAACGGCCATGTGTTTTTTGTAAATGATTCGGCAAATGCAACTTGGGTAGAATACAAAGCATCCTATCAGAAAAACGTATCACAACTTTATAACCCGACCTTATTTTACGGAGGTTCCGACAATCAAGAAGCCTATGTTGAACTTTTTTACAATGGAGATTCCACACGAGTAGTAAAACCTCTGAATACAGACAAAAAGCTAAACACGCTCCGATTGGCTGATAAAAACCTGATAAGCATAAAAATGAATTTTGTCAATGCCGATTCAATTGCTTTTTACGGAATCAATTCGGCTGAGGATTCTGGTGTGTATATCGACAACTTTTCGAGCAGAGGAAACTCTGGTTTACCACTTTCGTTGCTCAATCCTTCGTTTATAAAAGAGTTTGATCAAGAATTAGGGGGCTATGATTTGATTATTTTACACTACGGAACCAACGTACTCAACTACGGAAATCTGAATTATTCGTGGTACGAAAGATCCATGACTCGAGTGGTAAATCATCTGAAAACTTGCTTCCCGAATGCTTCATTTTTGATTGTTTCCACAGCAGATAAATCTACAAAATACGGAATGGAAATGAAAACCGATTCGGCTGTTGTACCTTTGGCAAATGCTCAACAAAGATATGCAGAAACTACCCGTTCGGGTTTTGTCAATCTCTATACACTTATGGGAGGAGACGGTTCGATGGTTAGATGGGTCGAAGACGAACCTGCTTTAGGAAACAAAGATTATACGCACTTCAATACCAAAGGTTCGCAAAAAATAGCTCGATTTATCTTTGACGAGCTCAAAAAAGAATATGCACAATTTAGGAAAAACAAGCCAATATTAAATATAGAGTAAACCGATTCAGACACTCTTCCTTTTGTGGAGTTCTTTCAGGAAAATGGCGGGGTTTGTTCCTTTTTGCTTTTTGAATGCTCTTGAAAAAGCCAGTGTACTGTTAATACCCTCTTGCTCTCAAAACAGATAGAGACAATAATGGGTAAACTTATTCAAACTCGAACTCCATACAATAATGAAAGTTTTTATCAAATTTCCAAGTATTACTTCCTGTCCTATATTTATGATAAGACTTATTTGGACTTTTTGGATTATATAATTTTGTTCTCATAGTAGGAATAATATCATAGACTCCTCTTTTCCCTTGTATTTGCTTATTATTAGCTTCTTCTCTTGTTAATGTTTCAAAAGCAATAAACAATCCTTCTTCGGGCATTGTTATATTTAAAGAATCTATATGCACATAAAACCATTTTTCATTTTTGGTCATTCTGACTTTTTCTGAACGGAAAATCTTTTCTTCAGGTTCTTTGGTAATCGTGTCAACAGTATAAATACAAGCTCTGAAAGGCTGATATTTATTGTTTTTTACTCCATCACCTAAATCAGTCAGTTGGTATTTTATGCTCTTTATTTTTTTTCCTTTATTTTTTTTTGAAGAAGGTATAAAAACAGCGAGCGTACTATCATAAAGTAGGTGTATCCAACCATAGAATACAGTATTAAATATACGGTTCATTACATGCTTTTTCTCTTTTTTATGGGAAGTTACAGATACATTATCTATAAAGTACTGTTTCTGGACGAGAAAATAAGTCTTTTCTTTTACAGGTTTTGTAGTTAGAGTTTCATAACTGATATGCGACATTGAAAGCATTGTTTCATTTTCTAAAGCAGTATTAAATATAAAACCCCCGTTTTTATCGCTTAATGTAGTCTTTAAAGTGTCTTGGTCTTTTAACAAAAAAACAGAGACATTTTCTATCGGCAAGTTTTGTTCATCATAAATAGTCCCTGATATTTGCCCATTACAATACAGGAAAATAAAAAAGAATAAAAATGTAAGCTTCGTTTTCATCATTTACTTTAAAATATATAATTCCGAGAAATCTTTAAGTTTCTCGGAATTATAATAATATGCCATAATTTAATAAGCCCAGCTGCAAGTTGACCAAGTCTCTTCTGTACCAACGGTAAATCCAAATCTTCTTATCTCACAAGTACTACTGCATTGTATATCACCAGGATGAGTCATCATGCCCTCAGAATCATAGGTAGGTGGGATTATTATAAAATTATTAGGGTCTTGTTCACAATTCCACTTTCCCCAAAACCAACCATTCGGTTGTACAATGGGTTCTGTTCCAATAACCCCGATAATATCAAACCCATCAGAAGCCCCATAGTCAGGAAGAAGATTTATATCCCTTATAGTTTCTCTTTCAGCATTTGCAATATCCAAAGTTTTTAAAACATAATTTGTTCTATCTACATCGGCAAGGTAAAGAAACTCTCCCGTCTCGTGGTCAGAAACAAGATATCCTCTTGCTCTTTCGTGTCCTGCAAAGATTATTTCCGTACAATCATAATGAGCATCTTCTTCGCTTACTGTGGCTGTTCTACCGATGTCGAAAGTTACTTCTTCTTCGTAAAACACATCTACAATCGCTCGTAACTCCCCAAATTCTTCACTACTAAAAGTTCTTAAATTAGCTTTCGTGTCTGATTGTGAAGTTATGCTTCTTTCATCAGAACAAGCCCAAAACACAGTTACCCCAAACATAAGGAACAACGAACCAAAAATAAAAATTTTAAAAAAGTTATACAAATATTTTTATTACTGCAAATATTCAGGAGTTTTACTTACCATTTTGGCAGAAATAAGGTGCATATAGGTGTTTTTTACTTACAATCTGTATCTTTACTGCGAAATAATATTTTTTGAAATTCAATTCATATTATTAGCACAATAAAAAAAGTACTTTAAATCTGAAAATTAATTTGAAAAGACTCAATAATTCAGAGTTTTGAAATAAAATTTATGAATGATATAAAAACAGAAGTTCACAAAGCTTTTGAAGTAATCAAAAACGGAGGAATTATCCTCTATCCGACAGATACGGTATGGGGAATCGGGTGTGATGCTACGAATCCTAATGCTATAAAAAAGATTTTTGCTCTAAAGAAAAGAGCCGAATCCAAAAGTATGATTGCTTTGGTAAGCGGAGACAGAATGTTGTATCAGGTTTTTGACAAAATCCCAGAAAACGCTTTTCAGATTTGGGATTTATCTGAGAAACCAACTACCCTTATTTTAGATAATCCGAAAAACATAGCCAAAGAAATCATAGCAGAAGATAACTCTGTCGGTATTCGAATCGTAAAAGAACCTTTTTGTTTCAACCTGATGGAGCGGATGAAAAAACCATTGGTTTCTACTTCTGCCAACCTAAGCGGAGAGGCTACTCCGAAGTCTTTTTCAGAAATCAATCCTGAAATTATTAAAGGTGTAGATTATGTAGTGAATTTGCACCAAAATACAAAAATGGACAAGCCTTCAACAATCATAAAACTGACTTTAGACAACAAAGTGACAATTATTAGAAAATAATTATTACTTTTATATTGATTTTTAAATCACTTCAATAGATAGTCAAAATTTTAACTTGTTATGAAAAAGAAAGTTTTATTACTGTTGTTTATTGTTGTTGTTTTGATTGATGCAAAAGCACAGATAGATACCAATCTTTTGGTTGGAGAGTGGGTAGAAGTCGGTACAGAAATGAAAGACGGGAGTTTAAGCTACAATCCGTACCCATCTACAAAACGCATACATAAATTTAGCTTTACCCGAACGCACTTGCAAGTTAGTACGGTGTCTATTTCTCCTGTAGTTGTTTACAAAAAGCAGTTGTATTCAACCAAAGGTTTTTCGATTACTACTAATGATTTAACGTATGATATAGATGAAATTACTTCAAAAACTCTAATTCTTTCTGAGAATATAGAGGGAATAGAAAGTCATCATCTTAGACGTTATTTTTTAGTGAAAAAAGAAATACTACAAGAAAAAAAGAAGCAAGATACCCTCGAAGAACTTTTAGTTGCAACCGAGTATTTGACACCAACCTATAAACACAATCACAAAAATCTTTCCTTGTTCAGAAAGATTAGTAATTCTCCATACCGAACCAAAGGACTCCTGGTTATTGATTTAGTAAATAAAGAATCAAATGTTTATCTCGAAGATTTTGAGATGAAAAAACAAAAAGACCTCGAAAAAGAAATGCTTCTTTTGCAGGAAATACTTTCTGTTCCTTACGAACAATGGAACCTTAAAGGATTTGAAGATTATCAAAAAATCGAAATCCCGTTTTTAATAGACAATCATGAAATAGGTAAAAAGTACCAGCTTGATATTGTTTATTACAAAGATGATTTGAGCCTATTCGATACGGAGAATTATTATCCTCCTTCAGATGAAGACATAAGCACTTCGCTTTCTTTGTATGAAAAAGGAATCGATGCCTTTAACAATCAAAAATATCAGGAAGCTGTTTCGCTGTTCAATCAAGCCTTTGCCTTAGATGCCCGAAACATTGATGCTTTGTACAACAAGGCTGTGGTTTATTATCATACTAAAGATATTCAAAACGCTTGCTTGGTATGGAGTCAGCTTGAGGGATTAGGACAAGTGAAAGGCAAAAATTTCCGCACTAAAAACTGCTCTAACTAAACCAATCTTCAAACGAGCATTGGCACATCTTGTTACGCTCTAACTTTTCACTTACATTTTTCGGAAATCAATCCCGAAATTATTAAAGGTGTAGATTATGTTGTAAATTTGCATCAAGGAAAAAAACTGACCTTAAATTTTCGAATTTTCCGCAAAAAATGAATTACAAACAAGCCTTAACCCATCCAATTTTTGATATTGTTTCTCAAGTCTCTGAAGCATTGGGCTCGGAGAGTTATGTCATCGGGGGTTTTGTCAGGGATTTTTTCCTGAAAAGAGATTTCAAAAAAGATATTGATTTTGTAACGGTCGGAAGTGGAATTGAACTGGCACAAAAAGTTTCGGAGTTTTTACCCAACAAGCCCAAAGTCCAAGTTTTTAAAAATTACGGAACAGCAATGTTGCGTTATAACGATATGGACGTTGAGTTTGTAGGAGCCAGAAAAGAATCATACAATTTTGACTCTCGGAAACCCATTGTAGAAAACGGAACTTTGGAAGACGATCAAAACCGAAGGGATTTTACCATAAATGCATTGGCTCTTTCCCTCAACAAAAAGAATTACGGAGAACTTCTCGACCCTTTTGGTGGATTGCAGGATTTAAAAAACAAGCTCATCAAAACTCCTCTTGATGCAGATATTACCTATTCAGACGATCCACTCCGAATGATGAGAGCTGTTCGCTTTGCTTCGCAACTCCATTTTGAAATTGAAGAAAAATCTTTGGAAGCCATTAGCCGAAACAAAGAAAGAATAAAAATTATTTCCGGAGAACGGATTGTTGAGGAGCTCAATAAAATTCTTTTGTCCGAAAAACCGTCTGTCGGTTTTTTGTTACTGTACAAAACCGGATTGTTAGATGATATTCTGCCCGAACTTACCGCTTTGAATAATGTAGAAGAAATCGAAGGACACACTCATAAAAACAACTTTTATCACACGCTCGAAGTCGTAGATAACATCGCTCCGAATACAGATGATTTGTGGTTGCGTTGGGCTGCTCTTTTGCACGATATTGGGAAGGCACCAACCAAAAAATTCAACAAAAAACAAGGTTGGACCTTTCACGGACACGAATTTTTGGGAGGAAAAATGGTAAAGAAAATCTTTACCCGACTGCACATGCCTCTGAATCACAAAATGAAGTACGTGTCGAAACTCGTAATGATGAGCTCCCGACCGATTGTCATTGCCGAAGATACTGTTACCGATTCGGCTGTCAGAAGATTGGTATTTGATGCAGGCGAAGACATCGAAGATTTGATGACCTTGTGCGAAGCGGATATTACTACCAAAAATCCGAAAAAGTATCAGAAATACCACAACAACTTTAAGATTGTTCGAGAGAAAATCATCGAAGTGGAAGAAAAAGACCGTATTCGCAATTTTCAACCTCCAATTTCGGGAGAACAGATTATGGAGCTATTTAATTTGAAACCTTCACGTGAAATCGGAATCCTCAAAGAAGCTGTAAAAGAAGCTATCTTAGAAGGAGAAATCTCGAACGAATACGAAGCAGCTTTGGAGTTTGTACTGAAAAAAGCAGAAAGTTTAGGGCTGAAAAAACAATCGTAAAGTACTATACAAAAGGATTTCGTGCGATAGCACAGAAAAGAAGTCAGAATAATTTTTGAATATTGCGACTGTTTTTAAGACCGTTCAAAACTATTATCGCCTTTCTCTCAAATCTTTTATGATTTCGTCTTTTTCTTTCAGACGGGTTTCATATTGCTCGATGAGTTTTTCGGAAAGTTGGTTGATTTGTATATAGCCTCCACCACCTTGTTGGTTATGATTTATAACAACACTATCACTGTTTACTAATTCTTCGGGAGTAATTTCAAATATTTCACAAAGCTGACTGATATGATTTGCCCACGAATGACTTTCTCTGTTTTCGATACGTGCATAAGCAGATTGGGAAATATGCAGTCTGTTGGCTATGTGCTCTTGTGAAAAACCTGATTGCCTACGGAGGTTTTGTAGTTTTTTTTCCTATTGTAACATTCATTTTATTTTTATATTTGTTTAGGTTTAACAAAAGCACAAAAAAACATTATGCAAAATCAGGGTAAAAATACCCGATAAACACATAATGATTTACCAAGACATTCCATAGATTTGTTTCAACAAAATTAACTAATGTTTAACAAATCAAAATTTAATACCAATGAAAAACGCATTAAAATATTTTTTACTGATTATTTTGGGTTTTATAACTTTATGGGGCTGTCAGCAGGATGATCTTTATAATAACGAATTATCATCTTTAGCCTCTAAAGGTATGGTTAAAAAAATGTCTTTAAAAGATTTGAACAAGGATAGCGAGGCATACAGAATTTTAGAACGATTTAAGCCGTCAGACAAAAAAGACAATGTTCTTTTTAAGAATATTGTACAAACAGATTATGGATTTAGTGTAGATACTGATGAATTTTTATACATTGAAGACAATGATAAAAACAGTTACACATTCAGAGTTTACAGAGATGACAATACAAACGAATTGGAAAACCTTGTCTTAAATTATAACTCCGAAACTGAAAGCTATGATACTTTTCTGATAGAATATCTTGTTGAAAATGATGACTATCAAAATATCTTAAATAATCAGGAAATTGATGACTTTTCTTCTAAAACAAAAGTTACTTTTTTACCTGAATTTGATTCGGGAAGTTTAATTCAAGCGAGAGTACATACAAGTATTTTTTATGATTGTACTTATAGCGTTACTTACGTTCCTGCACTTGCAGGAGAAGCTACAGGGATATATTTAGATTATGTTCCTGTTTATACTCTTGTTGATTGTACTATTACTAATATTAGCAGTAGTGGTAATGATGTTCCTTTTGTAGTAGGAGGAGATGGTGAATTTTCAGGAGGAGGTCCCTTCAACGGCACAGGTCCTGTCGGAGGGAGTTCAAGCTCTCACAACAGCGGAAACAGCAATCCTACAATTGTTACCGTTCCTTATGAAAATATAAAATATGCAAAACGAGATTTCTTTATAAACAACATACTCTCACAGGAAGAACGAGATTTCTTTACAGATTTAGAAAACTACGAAATAAGAAACCTGATTTTCCAATATTTAGACGATTCTGAAACCAATATATCTGCTATGAGTATGATAACAGGGTATAACAATACTGATGCTGTTGATTTTGCTAAATGGGGGGTTGGATTTTTGAAGGATAACCCTGATGTAAGCTTTGAGGACTTATTAAACAACAGGACAGGTTTTGATGTAGAAACAGGCGATTTTGATAATAACACCGTTGGTGGATATGACAATACACCCTATGAAATGGTTAATCTGAATAATTTACAACAAGACTGGCCAACTATTGAGAGTGTAATACCTGCGTCAGATTTTGTAGGGTGGGATAGAAATTTACCCGATTGGCATTGTATGGATTATGCAAAGGCTCAAATCGCAAAAAAGGGTTATACAATATCTAATTATTATGCTCCCGGACAGACCTTTCAGATTTACAAAGAAAATACCGGAGTAGATGCTGATGCTTTGTGGGAGGGAATAAGCTATTTGAAATATGCGTTATCAAACGGAATACCTGTTATTGTTGGTATAGATAACCAACCGGGCTCGCCAAATCCTTATACGGATAATACAACCGACCATTTTGTAGTGATAGTAGGTACAGGAGTTAGTTCAGAGGGTGAAATTTATTTTACTTTTTTTGACAATGCTGCTTCAACTGCGTATGAAGGAGCCCATTCTCAAAATAAGTTTTTTTTAGATACTGTGCTAAATATGCTTGTAGGAACTACACAAGTTGCCTTTTATCGTAATCGTTACACAGAATATAGCTATATAGTAACCCAAATAAGAAAGAGCAAATGAAAAAGACAATTGTTTTTATATTATTATCAGCACTTTTTGTAAGTTGCAAAAACAATAAAGAAGATTTTGTGATACAAAAAGAAGAAATTGATTACACAAAAAAAGATTCTGTAATTTATATTGGTAATAAAAAAAACCGTAATTATGGTTTTAAAAAAGATACTCTTTCAATAAACTTACCTGAACTAAAATATATTGACGGAAAAGCAAATTATGTTTTTGATGCTGTTTATTTAGAAATTCACAAAGTTTCTATTTATGAAGATGATTATAACGAAGTGTACGCTATTACTAAAATTGATAGAGAACATTTAAACCATAGTGGTTTGGCTTTTTATTTAGAAGATGAACCTAATTTATACTATACTTTTCCCTTGAATTTAGAGGTTTTTAATACCGATTTTAATGAAGAAACAGATAATAAAATAAGAGAAAATGAAAAAATCAAAGTAAAAGTTTATGTTTCTGTTTATAAGCGTGATAATCATAGTAATTTAAAGACCATTGTGGTTGATAGTATAAAACTGCGGTAGAAAAGCAAATGAAAAAGACAATTGTTTTTATATTATTATCAGCACTTTTTGTAAGTTGCAAAAACAACAAAGAAGATTTTGTGATACAAAAAGAAGAAATTGATTACACAAAAAAAGATTCTGTAATTTATATTGGTAATAAAAAAAACCGTAATTATGGTTTTAAAAAAGACACTCTTTCAATAAACTTGCCTGAACTAAATTACATTGATGGAAAAGCAAATTATGTTTTTGACGCTATTTATGACGAGATATTTAAACACCCTATTTATGAAGATGATTATAAGGAAATATATGCAATTACTAAAATCAAAAACGAAGATTTTGCTAATACTGGATTAGGTTTTTATTTGGAAGACGAACCTCATATAAAATATGGATTTCCATTACATAGTAAGGTTTTTAACAGGGATTATTTTAACAAGGAAATATATAACAGAATAAATGAAACGCTAAAAGTAAAAGTTTATGCTTCTGTTTATAAGCGGGATAATCATAGTGATTTAAAAACGATTGTTGTTGATAGTGTAAAACTACGATAAGAAAAATAGAAGTCCCCGACCCTATACAGTCTTCTTGGGGATCTGGTCACGCAGATATTTTATATCCTGACGGAACGTGTAAAGCGGGGTGTCATTTTCAAGATACCCCACCCGCACCTATAGACTATATAGATATTTGGATTTTAGATTAAAATGAGATGAAAAAGGTAACTTTATTATTAGCGGTGTTCTTTGTAATATCTTGCAAAACTCAAAAAGAAAAACACTGGGTATCAGCTTATAAAGCAAATGTATTTTGCTCTTGCTTAAAAAATTTAGATGTTAAAATAAAAAATGACGCATCTCCATCATTGAATTTTCAAATAATTGGAGATTTTAATGTGATTGCTGAAACAGATTCTATTGGAAAAATGTATTCAGACATTATTAAAGAAAGAAATGTTTGGTATAAGGGCGGAGATTTGGACGGTTATAATAATATAATAAATGGGTGTTTGGAATTTTACAACAGTAAAGAGTTACAAAAAATAGCTATAAAAAGATATAAAAAATGACATATGTGTCTTCGGTTGTCATTTATACGATATACCACCTGCACCTATAGACTATATAGATATTTGGGTTTTAGACTAACAAAATTATACATTATATTATGAGAGTTTTTATCATTATGTTTATTAGTAGTTTGTTTTTCTTCTCCTGTAATTCTTACAAAAGAGAAAGATTTACATATTATGAGCAGGAGAAAAAAATATGGATAAATTCATATAAATATCAAGTTTTTTATGGTTGTATTGAAAGAGGAATAGGAAATGACAGCTTGAGAATTATTTTAAAAAACAAGGATTTGTTTAGTAAAAATTCAAATGTAAATTTCTTCATAATTGACCAAGCACGAGAATATGGTAAGAGAATTATTGAAGAAATGCCTGACGCTAATATTAAAATAGATAAAGGTGAAGAATATTTAAGAAATAAAAATTTTATTTCTTATAATTGTTTAGTTTATTATGCTAGTAGAGAACTTGATTCAATTGCTAATAACGCATATAAACAATACATAGAGAACAAACAGTCAAAATAGATTATCCTGGAGAACAAACAAAAAATGTTTGTGCTTTAAAAGTATCTATTGCTCTTAATTATTCTGGGGTAGTAATTCCCTATATACCTGGACAAACGATAGAAGGAGGAGGTGATTATGCAGGAAAGTATTTTTTCTTAAATGTTAAAGCACTAAATAAATGGATGAGAGCTACTTTTGGAATAAATGACCCAAATGACAATAATCCTTACAATGAAAATCATTACTATTTTACAGCTTCTGAAACAGGTACAAATGGTGTTAACCTTCCAAGTTTGGTAAACGGATTAAAAGGTATTTATACAATTATGAAACCCGATACACCTCAATACAATGGAATCACTGGACACGCAGATATTTTAAGACCAAATGGAACCTGCCCCTCTAATTGTAATTTTCAAATTCCTGTTGACCGTGTTGATATTTGGGTTTTAGAATAATATTAAATTATTTACAATGAGAAAGTGTATTATATTGTCGTTCAGTTTTGTAATTATTCTTGGTTGTTCGATTAAAAAACAAAAACAGGAGTACTGGGGAGATTCTTTTGGGAAAGAAACTGAACCATTTAAATATGGTGCAACAAACAATTCTTGGATTACAGCATATAAAGACGCTGTATTTTATAGTTGTATCAGAGAGGGTTATAAAAATGATAGTATTTGGTTTTTAATGAGTAAAGAAGATTGGTTTAATCCTTATGATGGTATTGATTTCGTAGATATAGATACAGCAATGATTATAGGGAAAAAAATAATCCAAGACCTTCCAAAAGAAACATATTTTAACTCTGAAGAATTTTTTTACGAAAAAGACGAAAGCAAACATAAGAATTATATATCTGCTACTTGCTTACATTATTACACAAGTAGAGAATTAGACTCAATAGCAAAAGAAGCCTTCAAAAATGAAGTAAAAAGAAAAACAAAAATATATGGAAAAAGTTATTATCCACAATAGTCCCCCCGCTGGTGCGGGCATCTTGCTCTGTACCTCGTGCCTAATAAATGAAACAGCATACGAGCGTGACGCTCGCACCAGCGGGGGATACACCTCACAAATTAGAAGGCACAAATGCAAATGACCCGCAACAAGTAGCTAATTTACTAAATGGTAAGAATGGAATTTATGTCATTATAAATAATAGCCAAGCTACTTATTCGGGTCACGTTGATGCTATAATAAATGGAATTTGTATCAGTAGTGTATATACATCACCTCAAGGAGGTGTTAAATCAATAAGAATATGGGTATTAGATTAAAATTTAGTGTTTTTTTTTCATAGTGATTTGTCTTTACTCTTGCAAAACACATAAAAAAGATATAAAATTAACGTGAGTTCGGTTTAAGCAACTCTTAGAGTTAATTGATTTGATTCAATATTTTCTAAATTTAAAGAAGGTTTTTTCGGGAAGAAACTATAAGCCGACAAAGTTCCTAAAATATTGATTATAAAGTTATTTACCGACCTGTGTCGAGTATGCTCTACTTGACATAGGTTTTTAAGCTCGTCATTGATGGTTTCTATGATGGCAGGGTAGAATATTTTATATTTTTGATTTCTGATGAAAATTCTTTGCAAAAATCATCAACTACTACAAAAATATATGTAATTTTGTCTTTAGTAAACATAAGCAAAAGTTTAGTATTTATTTGAAATTCAGAACTTTAAATATACTAACTTTTGCTTTTTATACCAAATTTTTAATCAATTTTCTTATCCCGAACTCACGTTATTTAACAAGAAATCCCTTCTGACCGAAACCAGAAGGGGCTTTCCCAAACTAAATAATTCAAACAAACTAGCTACTTAGCTTTTTAATTTTCCCTTTTTTTAGCAACCATATACATTCCGAAAACAAATTCCAAAACCAACATCCAAACTAAAACACTATCAATTAGACCGTTCAGGATAAATGATTTTCAAAACTCCGACGTATATAAGCCCAGATAAGCAAAATCATTTTCATAAGTAATTTTTAGTTTTTGACTTGTGATAAATATTTTCTAAAAATACGTTTGTCAGGTTTAATAACCGTGAGTTTGTAGGTGTTTTCAATCTGATTAGACTGTTCAGCACCTGAAATTACAGATACTTCAATAATATTTTCCGTTGTTGTGTTGATATATGTTTTTTCTAATATATTCTTTGCTTTTACTTTGGTCTCCACTAAAATAAAGTCAGGGTGTTTCAAATCCTCGTTTAATTCCCGGAAATAATCTTCTTTTATGTTTTCCATAAACACCGTATTCTTTTTTTTTGAAGCAACAAACCCTATAATTACGTTCTGCTTATTGATGAATGAAATAGTATCCGTTTTAATCTTTTCATCTGTATTAGCTTGATAAAACAAAAAGTTATTTTCATACATATATTCTTGAAAATCAGACAGATAAAATTCATTAAGTCTTGTCAAATCTTCAATCTTCGGATTTTGTGTATATCCTTTTACAAAAAAAACGGACAGTAAAAGTGAAATTAAATATTTGTTGCTCATAGTCATAATATTTGAAAAAGAACTAAAATTCAAATATAAATTTTAGTTCTTTTTTAATTAACAGCTTCATAATCAGATGCACAACTAGAGTCTGATATAATTTTGTTTTATTTTTATCACTCCGTGTGATTTTTTTTTAAAACATACATCAAACTCAGGCGTTTTATCTATTCGGATTATGTTTTAAATTGTTTTCCATATCAAGGTATTCGTTGTCGCTTTTTAGCTTATAACCTTTAACACGTGCTGTTACATAAAACCTTTTTCGTTTTTGATCTACCATATATACAGGGTTCAAAACACCATCTGCCCCAGCCATTATAGCTGTTTTTTCAGCCTCCATAAAAGCGGCTTCTTTAAGCTGATCGACACTGTATTTTTTAAATTTTTTCTTATTGACAACAGATGCAGAAAATGGTTGCTCTATAAGCGTATAATCACTTCTCTTTAATTTTGAATCTACTCGTTGTGTTTGTGTGTTAATTCCTGTTTGATATGGTTTTACTCCTCCGCAAGAGGTTAACATAAGAGTTGAAAAAATCAACGCTCCCAATAGATAGATTTTTTTAGTCATTTTGTTTAATTTTTTTGTTTAAATTACTTTAATACCACGAATCGTAATTATCCGTTTTTACCTGAAGCTTCGGGACAAATGTAGAAGTGTTTCTGTTGTTTTTCTTGGTAAAAATTACGCAAAAAGTTGGTGTTTTTCACGCATTATTCAATCAGAAAAAATCACAAGAACATAAAAATCAAAGTATTGAATAAAAAACAAATTTTCAGAGCCGATAGATTTTAAAAACCTATCGGCTCTGAAAGCATATATAAACTTGGAGTAAAAACAGATTCTTATTTTTTTATTGAAGAAGGCGGAAATCCAAAATGCTTTTTGAATACTTTACTGAAATAAACCGAGTCTTCAAACCCGACTGCCCACGAAACGTCTGTAACACTTTCTCCGTTTTTCAATAGTTCAACGGCTTTTTCCAAGCGGATGTTTCGGATAAAATCAGCAGGAGTTTTTCCGGTTATGGTTTTCAGTTTTCGGGTCAGCTGACTGACGGACAGAAA
>Ga0265293_10000206_pt1 | contig 145921 bp, 124 predicted proteins | sample Munlanlewell138R_FD_192505 | JGI IMG/M metagenome (GOLD analysis project Ga0265293, IMG submission 192505) | Leachate microbial communities from a municipal landfill in Southern Ontario, Canada - Leachate well 138R | ecosystem: Engineered > Solid waste > Landfill > Unclassified | place...
TGGTGAATGATAGGAGCCGTATGAATCGAGAGATTCACGTACGGTTCTGTGAGAGCCTGAGGGTGAAACTCCCTCGGGCTACTCGACTGAGAGGTTGGGACCTAGCGGTCCCCGCCTACTCGATTGAGCAGACATCGTATGCGATTCGGTCAATGTATTACCACAGCAATGATCCTATCTCTTTGTATTTAAATAATTTTATAAATATCTGGTAAGAATACAAATCCATTTTGGAAATAATTTCTCTGTTATAAAGATAACATTATGTAGCAATATATAACAATAATGTATGATTTAGACTGTACTTGTTGTGTTTCTTATGATATGCTCCTTCCATCAAAGTGCTTAAAGCACGAATAATACGTTGGAGTGGTAGCATATGGAACATTTTGGTCTATGGGGGTTGATTCCTCCGGTACTTACCATCGCGTTGGCATTCATTACCAAGGATGTGATCGTTTCTTTGTTCCTTGGTATTCTATCGGGAACCCTGATTGTTGCCGGGGGCAATCCCCTCATGGCGTTGGTAAATCTCAGTGACATTTTGGCAGGTTCTCTTGCTGATGGGTGGAACATCAGGATCTTTCTTTTCTGTGCGTTGTTGGGAGGCCTGGTAGGATTGCTATCCAAGACAGGCGCTGCGATCGCGTTCGGGAAATGGGCATCGCAAAAGGTTAAGGGACGTCTTGGCAGCCAGATTATGACTTGGGTGTTCGGACTGTTGATCTTTATCGATGACTATTTCAATTCATTGGCGGTCGGTACGATCATGCGACCGATTACCGACAAGACCAATACCCCACGTGCGAAGTTAGCTTATATCCTTGACTCCACTGCAGCTCCTGTGTGTATCATCGCCCCTGTTTCGAGCTGGGTAATTACAGTGATGTCCATCGTAAAGAATTCTGATGGTTTTGATACGTTGGGTATGAGCGAGTTTTCATTCTTCATTCGTTCCATTCCCTACAACCTCTATGCATTGCTCACCATCATCATGGTAGTGGTAATAATCATCACCAAACGTGATTTCGGCCCCATGGCAGCCGCACATCGGTATGCTGAAGAGACGGGGAATTTATTTAATGAAAAGTATGGTGATGCTCCTGGCGAAATCAGTAATATCAAAGCAAACCCAAAAGCCAAACCTTTCGATATGATCGTTCCCATAGTTGTTTTGATCGTTGCCGCGGTAGCGTTCTTCCCTGTCACCACTTGGATGGGTGCTATTGACGGTGAAACCATTACCTCATTCGGTCAGGCGATGGGTTCGATGAGCCTTGGATCCGCATTCAATGATACCGATGCTTCTATGGCATTGTTCTATGCGATAATCTTCACGTTAGTGATCACACTGATTTACTATTATATCAGAGGATTGTTTACCATTAAGAGTTCAACCGAAGCTTTGAAAGAAGGTATCGGATCCATGATTCCTGCTCTGGTTATCCTTACCATGGCATGGACCATCGGAACAATCATCAAGTCTTCTCCCGCTGACGGGGGCTTGGGATTATCCACCTATCTGTCCGATGTGGTTGTCAGCGGAGGATTCCCGTTGGCTCTTGTTCCTGCGATAGTATTCCTTCTTTCGGCACTCATCGCATTTTCAACAGGGACTTCTTGGGGAACATTCTCGATTATGATTCCCATCACCATGCCAATCGTAATAGGCTTGGCACAGGCAAAGGGACTTGAGACTTCAGGATTGGCTAATGCGACGATGATCGGAGTAAGTGCTGTCCTCGGAGGGGCGGTATTTGGTGATCATGCCTCTCCGATTTCCGATACGACAATTCTTTCTTCCACCGGAGCTGCATGCCCCCACCTTGAGCACGTTGCAACCCAAATCCCGTATGCTTTGTTCATCGCAGTATGTTCGTTCGTCGGATTCCTCTTCGGAGGCCTGTTCTTGAACGATGCGATTGCCTGGCTTGCCGCAATAGCGGTGTTTGTAGTGGGAATAATATTCTTGCCGAAGGTATACAAGAAGACCGCTTGACGCAAATTTTTATTATCCTCGGGGCCACCGACTTAGCGATAAGTAAAGTGGCCCCGTTTTTTTATGTACACCTATTGTCATTTCCTTGTAAGCGGCGGATTCTTATTATCGTACGCTGTCTTTCGTTTTGTTATGGCAAGAAAAATATTTTTTGCAAAGATGTATCGGCTGATTACATGGTACGATATGGTAAGTTCTTTTTTAATCGGCGGGGAAATGAATGAAAATTCAAAACTATCAAAGGTACGTGGGAATTCTCAGAAATGAATTGACCGTTGCGATGGGATGTACCGAACCGGCAGCGTCTGCATTGGCAGGAGCGAAGGTATCTGAGTTATTGAATGGAAAAGTTGATCGGCTCATTGTCAAAGCTAGTAAGGATATGGTGAAAAATGCAATGGGAGTCGGGTTACCAAATTGCACATTAAAGGAATTCAAGCCGCCGTGGCCCTTGGGGCTGCAGGAGGAAACCCTGATCACGGATTATCAATCCTTTCCGTTCTCCATAAAAATCAAATCCAACAGGCTCTTGACCTTGTTAGACGAACCGAGTTGATGCTGGAACAGCATGTGCCGGCAGTATATATCTCTGTCCAGGGGTTCAATGATTCGAATACCGCAACAGCGGTAATCGCTTTGCAACACGAGAGGTTTGTCCATCTGAGTTGTAATGGACACATATTGCTCGACAAGCCTTTTGATGAAGTAAAAGAGGGTATGCCGGAAGAGAGTACCAGCTTAAAAGAACTAGAAACGATGACACTCTCAAATATATTTGATTTTGCGACTCAAATTAATCCTTCGGAGATATCATTTCTATTGGATGCCGCACTTACCAATATGGAAATTGCCAGGCATGCGATGCAGATTGATTATGGTTTGTCAGTCGGGAAATTGGCATGTGAGAGTTGTCGCCACCACCCAATGAATTTAGCTGAAGCATTCGAACAATGTGCTTCGTACGCAGCAGCAGCCAGTGATGCGCGTATGGCGGGCTGTGCGATGCCGGTAGTAATCAATTCAGGTAGCGGAAACCAAGGAATTACCGTTTCAGTACCGTTATTGGTATTGGCAGACTACTTGCATGCATCACAAGAGAAACTGTTACGTGCGTTAGTGATATCAAATATGGTAGCGCTGGTGTTATCCGCAAGAAAAGACCGGTTATCTGCGTTGTGCGGAGCATTCACTGCTGCAATTGGAGCAGGTTGTGCGATGGTATACCTGCTTGGAGGAGACGTAGAACACATGGATAATGTTGTTAATACTATGGTGGCTAATCTAACCGGTATCATTTGTGACGGTGCAAAAGCCACCTGCGCATTGAAAATGTATTCATGCGTTAGTGCTGCGGCATTGAGTTGCCGTTTGGCAATCGAAGGGAAAAGCCCCCATGAAGAATCTGGTATTGTCGGTAGAGACTCTTTTGAAAGTATTGAGTATCTTTCAAGAATAACCCACGAAGGGATGGAACAGACAGATTCAACCATTGTTTCCATCATGTTGGGGAAACAAGGATCGGGGGGGTGTTGATAATGAGGTATGTGGCCTTGGATTTTGAGACCGCAAACAGTGATAGAATCAGTCCGTGTTCTATTGGCTTGGCAAAGATGGAGGACGGGAAAGTTCTCGATACGTTTCATTCATATATCTATCCGCCGTCATCCTATTTTGATCCTTCGAATATCGCTATTCATGGAATAACTCCAAAGGATATTGCAGGAGCTCCCGATTTTAAGTCTCTTTGGGAACATTCACTGTTGCTTTTTATTGGAAATGACCTTGTGATTGCTCATAACGCACCTTTTGACATCGGAATCCTGAGAGCAATGCTGCAGTATTATCACTTGCCTGTCGCACCCTTGAATTATACGTGTACGGTACGAATCTCACGAAAAGTCTGGCCTCAGATGCAAAGTCATAGGTTAGTTGATCTTTCAGAGCATTTTGGGTTTGAATATAGACCGCATGACGCCCTTGAAGACGCAATCAATTGTGGGAAAGTTTTTTTTCAGTCGTATCATCACACGCAAGATTATTCTGCTTTCGAAGTCCAACAATATTTTCTTCATAAGCATGGGATCCAGTTTCAGAGAATGACTGGCGGCTTTTCTCCATTATTTGAAAAACAAGAACCTCAATCAAACAGCTTGTTTTAACATTCTTTCTAGATGAACTTGCTGTAGTTCGCAATGGATGGTATGATTTATGTAATCGATACAAAAGCGATTATCAGGAGGAAGAGATGGAACTCAAAGGATCTAGGACTGAGAAGAATTTGCATGAGGCTTTTGCCGGCGAATCAATGGCACGAAACAAATACACCTACTGGGCGAGCAAGGCTCGAAAAGAAGGATACGAACAAATTGCCAAGATTTTTGAAGAGACGGCCAACAATGAAAAAGAGCATGCCAAGCTTTGGTTCAAAGCATTACAGGAAGGTGGCGATCTCGGAACCACATCAGCTAATTTGAAGGATGCCGCAGCTGGCGAGCATTATGAATGGACAGAAATGTACAAAGAGTTTGCTGAAGTTGCCAGAGAAGAAGGCTTTAAGAGAATTGCAGCTCAGTTCGAGGGTGTTTTGAAAATTGAGAAAGAACACGAACAACGCTATCTTGCTTTGCTTAAGAATGTGGAAGAAGGACTGGTGTTCTCTCGTGATGGGGAACAGATTTGGAAGTGCGATGTATGCGGACATATCCACATCGGGAAAAAAGCTCCTGAAGTGTGTCCGGTATGCAACCACCCAAAGGCTCATTTTGAAATTGCAGCACGCAATTGGTAATATCAATCTATGAGACTGAAAGGAGGCATTCTTGGTTTTCAAGGATGCCTTCATTGTATCCGGTAATCCTTGAAAATATCCCATGGAGCTAACACGGCATTGATATTCCATTCATCGGACTGATGAGGGCTTAATATCATGCGGCTTTTATTTGCAGCCGCCGCTCCCGGTCCGGAAGTCCCGAATTCACTCAATCGGGCATCCCAAGGATACCAAGTGGTTTTGATGCCATTTTTAGCCCTGCTGTGCATCAAAGTCCAACCATCCTTCTTTATATGGTTATCCATAAGGCAGGCTACAAAACATGCCGAGGGGTTTCTTTCCGGATCTCCCTGTGGATGCCAGGGACGACCAAGCCATACCGAGTTGCTCTTAATCGAAGCATTTTCTTTTGCTAGTATGCAGTGATCGAATAAGAAACCGAATTTATTCGAATTCCAGGTCGAGGGAGCACATATGATTCCTTCGTTTGGTTCGGGAGGTTTTCTAGAAATGATATTGCATTGTGAAAATACTGCATTCGAGGAACCGAATATATAATCAATGTGACCGGCAATGGTACATTTATGAAGCAAAGCTGAACCGGCATCCAGCAATAGAGTATCCTGCCAACCGATGAAACGACAGAACGAAAAATATGTCCGATCGCTTTCAGCTATCGTCCGTAGCGCGACTGCTTGAAGCCCCGATTGTTTTTTTACATCTCCGTTTTGCGACCTTGCATGGCGGGGATAATCAAAATCGTTGGCAAAAGTAATGTTCGTTGCACTGAAATTTGGGCTTTGTATGGTACATGTCGCACTTCCACTCGTACCTATCGGGACCCCGTTCTTACCCGAGGTATTGTGACAGTCATCAAATACGATAATGGTTTTAGTGCAATCGGTTCCTTCTAGATGTACATCGGGCAGTGTAATGGTTAGTTTTTCCCGATAAGTTCCATTCCGTATTAAAATCTTTGTATATGTATGTGAAAGAGCTTCCTCGATAGTAGAAAAACAAGGGAGCGCATTTCTTAGTTCTCCTGGCTTTCCATTAAAAGAAGCGTCAACGCAGGCTTGGAATGTATACCTGTCTTCCATAAATCTATTATAGCACAATAACATAATTTCAGATAAATTGATTGATTTGCTGATCAACATGGATCTGGTTTGTTTTAAAGGATACCAAAACCTTTTCTATTAGTATGAATAGGAGAGCTCCCAATTCGGAATGAAGAAAACTTGCGGTGAGATAGTTCTTTATACATTTATGTTGAAAACACATTTGCCTTTGCTAGGGCGCAAGAGTATATTGAAATGAGAACAGAAACAGTGCTAAAAGCAATTGGCACAAAGTGAGGAATATGTATGTTGGATAAAAACGTGGTGAAATTGTTGAATGATCAGATTAACAAAGAATTTTACTCTGCTTATCTCTATTTGGACATGGCCGGGTATTACGCTGATGCCGGACTCGAAGGATTTGAGAACTGGTTCAAGATCCAAGCGATGGAAGAGCGCGACCATGCGATGTTGTTTAGACAATATGTATTGAATAATGGACATGCGGTTGTACTGGGTGCAATCGAGAATCCAACCAAAAAGTATGCAAATCATAAAGAACCTTTGCAGGATGCTTTAAAGCATGAACAATATGTGACTGCATCCATCAATGCAATTTACGATGCTGCATTCGCGGTGAAAGATTATCGTACGATGCAGTTCCTTGACTGGTTCGTAAAAGAACAGGGGGAAGAAGAGAAGAATGCCGAAGATAATCTCAGGAAGATTGAGATGGTCGGTTTGGACGGTAAAGCTCTTTTCATGCTCGACAAGGCGATTGGTGCGCGGTCTTATTCAGCTCCATCTTTAGAGCTTGATTAACATAGAAAGATTTTGGTAGTAGCTGAAACGAATGCCCTTCCGTGGATAACACTGGACGGGCATTCGTGTTTCGAGGTGGGTGGAACTTAGAGCTCAACCTTCCAAAGGCCGTGTAAATTACAGTATTCATACACTGCAACGACATCTCCGATGCAATCGAAGGCTGCCTCTGGTTTATCCTGCGGTGTAAGATGTTTGCGGAAGATCCCATGTTTAGTTACAACTGCGATAAACTGAATCCAGTGTTCTGCAGTCATCGGGTGGGCTACTGACCCAACCTTCACCAACACTCCATTTCCTTTTTTCTCTACGACAGGAACGTGTTTTTCAGTAGCGGCATCGGTAGTATTTCCTTTCAATTCAACCATGGGTTCTCCACAGCAGAATAATTCACCGCCGCCATCATGAATGAGCTCGACAATGTTTCCACATTTTTTACATCTGTAAAATGTTACTTTCATAGGCTATCCCTCCTTGTTACGCATATCGTGTGATATAAATACTGTAACGAATCCAAAGAAGAAATGAAAGAGGGATTTGCAAATACCGTGCTATAATCAATCCAAAAAGGGGGTCGTATGGCAACGAGACAGGTAAAGAAAGTTACTGGAGGAGCAACCCAATATGACGGGGCTGGTGTTAAATTGGTGCGAGTAATCGGAAACGCCGATGTGCAAGACTTTGATCCTTTTCTCATGCTGGATGCGTTTGACTCGTACGATCCCAAGGATTATGTGAAAGGGTTCCCTTGGCACCCGCATCGTGGAATAGAGACCGTAACATATTTGATTTCGGGTGATATCGAGCATGGTGACAGCTTGGGAAACTCCGGGAGCATCAATGATGGATGTTGCCAATGGATGACTGCCGGCAGTGGAATCATCCATCAGGAGATGCCAAAAGCTTCACCGAGGATGTTGGGTACGCAATTATGGATCAACCTTCCTCAGAAAAATAAGATGACAACCCCCGCGTATAGGGATATACGGGAGCATATGATACCTATCGTCGAAGACGGTGAAACAAAAGTACGGGTAATTTCAGGTGAATATCAGGGAACTTTTGGTCCTGAGCAGGGGGATTTCGTAAGAACCCTTTATTTAGACGTACAGCTTGAGAAACATGCCCGATGGTCACTGACTGTCGAAGAAAAGAATACGGTATTTTGTTATCTGGTTGAAGGTTCTGCTTCGTTCGGAGGCAATAACGTTGAACTCCCTTCACACAGAGCGGTACTTCTCGGAGAGGGCGATGTCGTAGAAGTGCAGGCAGGTGCTCATGGTGTCCGATTATTTTTGCTTTCAGGGAAACCGTTACATGAACCTATAGCGTGGGGTGGCCCGATCGTAATGAACACCCGCGAGGAATTACGCAAAGCTTTTGCTGAGTTGGATGCCGGGACCTTTATTAAGTCCTAGACCAGTAAAACATAAAAAATCGTTCCACTCTGATTTGACCCATACAAACCATAGCAGTATATTTTGTTGCGGTTAGCGTTGGCTAACAAATTTATATTAAGGGGTGTGCTGCATGAATGCGGTAGTCATATATTGGAGCGGAACGGGTAACACCGAAGCTATGGCAACATATATTGCGGAAGGGTTGTCTTCTGTCGGGATCGATACGGAAGTGGTACCGGTTTCAGAAGCAACCGATGATCTTATCGATATGTTTGATAAAGTTGCCTTCGGTTGTCCGTCAATGGGTGATGAAGAATTGGAGGACAGTGAATTTCTTCCGTTTTTCGAGTCGATCGAGACCAAATTGCTTGATAAGACGATAGCATTGTTTGGTTCGTATGGATGGGGCGACGGACAGTGGATGCGATCGTGGGAAGAACGTGTGCTTGCCGATAATGCTCGATTATTCGAAAAAGGATTGATAGTGCAAGAAGCGCCCGATGCAGAAGCGATTAAAGAATGTCGAGAATTCGGAGTGAGGTTTGCTGAATTCCGGGACAGCTAATCTTTCCGAAATCGATTGAACAGTATTAATCCGGTTATCACAACAATTCCTCCGATGACTGTTGCGGTATTACTGATGGTTCCAGTGACCACTATGTCCAATAAGGCGGCTAGAAGCGGTGTCACGAACATGAAATTGGTTACATTACTCAATTTTTTCGTGAGTGATATCGCTTTAGTCCACAATAAGAAGCCAAAAGCACTTGGAAAGGTTCCTAGATACAATACAACGGCTAATCCATCTAACGGAGCGGAGGTAACTTCTCTTATTGCCATCGGAGTGACAAAGCTTAACAGCAATGCGCTGGCAACAATGCTATAAATGGTTGATTGCGTAGCTGAATACTTTGTGGTTGCTTTGCGCATCAACAGGTTATACGCGGTGAAACTAATTGCGGCGACAACCATGAGCCAAAATCCCGGAACAATACTGAATTCACCGTTATCCCAATTGAGAATTACGATGCCGATAAATTCTAGTGCAACGGCAATCCATTGAAGCGGTTTGAGTTTTTCTTTTAAAAACAATGATGAGAACACTGCGGCCATAATCGGGACCGTCGCGGTCATGATCCCTGCCGTGGCAGCGGTGATGGTTTGCATAGCTTTATTTAAAGCGGTGATGTAAAAGGAAAAACCAGTCGCTCCCAATGTGAGAAACAACGGAATATCTTTTAGTTTAGGCAATCCGACTCTCATGATGATTCCAACAATAATCAACACTACGGAAGCAGCGCTCATCCGTAGGAATGCAAGAGTAAACGGAGAGTAATAGTTGTTGGCAACACCGGTGAACACAAAACCGGAAGCCCAGAACACAATGGTTACCATTGCAAGCAACCTGGAAGTGCCTCCGGTCGATAAAGATTTAGCCATGATGGCTTACTTTAGCGGTAAGCACCATTCGTGGCAATAGTAGGAAACAGGTAAAATTGCCAACCTGATGTGAAAATCAAAAATAATGGGCTAGAGTATATCAAACCCCAGCCCATCACATAAGAAAGCTATTATTAGCGCTTAAGCGCAGCGTCTATCGCTTCCCGATCGAAACCGACAATAATCTTACCGTTTACATCAAGAACAGGGACGCCCATCTGTCCGGATTTCCGTACCATTTCTTGAGCCTTGGTTGCATCTGTGGCAACATTGTATTCGGTAAACGGAACCGAATTGCTCTTAAGATAGTTCTTTGCAAGCCTGCAAAATCCGCATGTCGGGGTTGAATATATCGTAACTGCCATAATGATCCTCCTCATTTTTATCATATAAAACATACAAAATGGCCCTTTCGTGGTCAATAAATAACTTTGTGACATCATCACAATATGTTATGATTCAAATAACTACAAATGGAGGTACTTTTATGACCAGCTTGTCTTCTCACTCTCCAGGTGCATTGGCAGCAATTTGCTCCAATCTGGCAAAAGCCTGTGAAAAGCAATATCGCACCGAAGAGTTTCAGTTGTTCAACACATTAGAACAATATTTTTCCAAACATATGGAACAATCAGTCGGCAAACATCTTGATGAACTTACCGGTCTCATCCAGGTTGATTTGAATGAAACCTTCGTCACATGTGAACAGCTTGCCAGCGAACAAGGTGATCGCGGTACGCTTAGGGCGTTGACCTGGGGGAAAAAGGTTACTTCAATTCATAAATCGTTACTCACTCGTTATGCCAAACAAGGTGAAAAACTATTGGATAACGGCGATCTTTATATCTGTGAAGCGTGTGGATTTATCGCAATAAGTAGTGAAACTCCAGCGATGTGTCCGATTTGTAAAGCTCCTGCCTCAAGATTTTCCAAAGTACAATAGAAGGGGATACCAAATGCATGCTGTTAGAAATTTAAGATTATGTACGAAAGATTGTTTGTGCCTCTTCGTCTGCCCGACAGGAGCGACTGATACCGAAACCGGGCAAATAGACTTTGCCAAATGTATCGATGGCTGTCGTCTTTGCGTAGATGCTTGTCCGTCTCATGCAATATCGTTGATCCTTGAGACATATCCGGAACCGAAAGTGAAAGAAAGTACTATCCAAAAAGCTTTAAACATTCTGCTTGAGAGCAAAGTTTCTCAAGAACAACTTTGTTCATCGGTTGCAAGCAATTCAGAAAAAGCAACAAAAGCATTGGCTACCGCACTTGCACGCTCAACAAGGATCCTTGCAGAGGATTGTGCGCGAGAATCTGCATTTATGTTGCCACAGAGTGAATCGGTACGGCAATTCTTAGCTGAATTAGTCGATAAACCATATGGTGAAGATTTCCCATATGATACCGTGAAGCGGTTGTTGGAGTTGCTTTAGACGTTGCCATTTCTCAAAATTCAATTTCCTCAGATTCTCAAGAACTTTCTGATTACCGATAAGGTTTACAGAAAGGATAGCTACTGATGAGTACTACCTTTCTCATTCACCTTTGGTAGATTCAGTTCAAAACAATTGGTTTCGTAAGCAATATTGTACTGCTTTCCCGTATGATAGTAGTCCTTGCAAATAGTAAGATAACAGTAGATGATTTGACTAGCGAGACAGTTTTTCTTGGAAGGATCCATAGAGTTTTTGTTTTTTCCTTTTTTTAGGGAGTAACACTGAGAGTTGTTGAAAATGGAGCACTAGATGATACTTTCAATCGATATGGGTACGACAACCGCAAAAGCCGCAGTTTTTATCGCATCGGGAGCCTGCATCGATTTGGTTTCTTGTCAGTATGATTCTGTCGACTTCTATCAGGATTCGATTGAGATCGCTCCAATGCAATGGGCAAAAGCTCTTTTATCATTAACCAGTCGGATACCTGGAAAAGCATCCATACGTGCCGTTGTTGTCAGTGGAAACGGCCCTACGGTAAGTCCGGTATTTGGTGATCCAATCTATGAAGATTCGTTGTTATATGCTGCATCAGGAAATGCCCGGTTATGGTTGGATAGACGTGCGGTAGATGAATCGGAGCAGATTTCAAGAGTAGTTGATGCATTCGTCGATTCAAGTTTTGTACTACCAAAAATCTTGTATCTCTATAAAAATGATCGCCGATTATATGATAAGACAAAGTGGTTTCTTTCATCGTACGAATATGTCAACTACTTGCTTACCGGTGAGGCGAAAGCTGTTTTGCATGCCCCTGATGCTCTTCGTTGGTATTGGGATGAACATATGCTTGAACAACTGGGATTAGACAGTAAAAAATTTCCGACTTTCTGTTTTCCGGGTGACATCGTAGGAACCGTCACGGCTCAAGCTTCAAGAGCCTTGGATATTCCTTTTGGTATTCCGGTGTTTGCCGGCGGACCTGATTTTCTGGTCTCAATAATCGGATGCGCTGCTGTTGAACCTTCACAGGTTTGTAATCGTACAGGCACATCCGAAGGAGTGAACCTCTGTTCCAAAGTACCCTTTGATGACGATAGACTGATGACCTACCTTCATCCTATCAAGCCTTATTATAACATTTCCGGAATTATCTCCACATCGGGTAAGGCGATTGAATGGGTAAAGAAACTGTTGGGTTTTAACACTATGGCCTATTCGGATATCTATGCCCTGATGGCCCGTTCTGCCCCTGGAGCAAACAACCTCATATTCTTACCATATCTCTGTGGAGAACGTGCTCCTATTTGGGACCCGTATGCCAAAGGCGTGTTCAACGGACTCTCTTTGGAAACTCAGCCCGAGCATCTGCTTCGAAGTGTCGCAGAAGGAATTTGTTTTGCCATTCGTGACGTACTCGAAGTGATGGAAGAATCAAGTGGTGCCATCGGTGATATTCGAATAACGGGCAGGTTGGCAGAAAACCCATTCATGAACCAACTTAAGGCCGATATTACCGGACACAGGGTATTGGTTCCAGAAATCAGGGATGCTGAATTGGTCGGTTCCATGATAATTGCTATGAAAGCACTCAAGGAATTTGATTCGTTAGATGAAGCTGCAAGTTCGTTGGTCAAAATCGAAACATACTTGGATCCAAACGAACATCTCAAGGCGATGTACGATGATTTGTTCGTGGAGTATCATGCGACGTATGAGAACTTGAAAGCGAGCTGGAGGGCTAGCTCATGCATGCCGGGGATAAGTTGAGAACACAGGCATTGTTTGGTGTAAAACATGAGCGTAACGAATGGATCAATACGAATCACAAAGTGACTGCAGGGCAACCACACGGTATCGCTCGTCCGGTGTCGCTTAAAAAGTTGGCAGATTGCTTGTGATCAAGGGATTTGTTGAGTTCTCCCTTGAATAATGGGACAGTTGTACATGTTTGATCTTTTGCATGATCAGAGATTTAACCATATTATTCGAATTGTTCGAGGAGGTATGAGAAATAATTATATCCGTGAAACTTAAAGAAAGACATTGAAAGAAAAAATTTCTAAGGAGGGTATGTATGATGAGACGAAAGGCTATTTCAATATGTGTCATGATTGCACTGCTTATGGTTATATGTGTTTCTTTATGTGCAACGGGAGTTAAGGAGTTGGAAACTGAACAATCGCAATCGCTGTCAATCCTGGTGTATATCACAGGAGTAATGGCAGGTAGTCCCCCGTATACGGCGTTGGCAGAAGGTGCGACGGAATTTGTATCAGAAAAGGATGATGTGCATGTAAAAATCTATGAAGCTGGATTTAACCAAGCCCAATGGGAAGAACAATTGACATCCTTAGTTGCCACCGGGGAATACGATGTGGTATTAGGTTCGAATCCTTCGTTACCTGAAATATGTGCAAGAATCGGAGAAAAATTCCCAAAACAGAAATTTATCATCACCGATGCAGAATTATCTGGAAACTCGCAGATCAGAACCTATTTGTACAACCAATATGAACAATCTCTCTACCTTGGTTATCTGGCTGGGTTAGTTACCACCAGCACGTTGCGATATGCTAACGAAGATTTGAAAATCGGATTTATCGCTGCCCAGGAATATCCTCTGTTGAACAACCATATGGTTCCCGGATATCTAGACGGTGCAAAAATGGTCAATCCAAATATTGAAGTAGATTTCAGGGTCATAGGCAATTGGTTCGATGCCAATAAAGCTGCCGATCTAGCAGTAAGCATGCTCAATGCGAATGTGGATGTTTTCGCTGCGATCGCTGGAGGGGCGGCTCAAGGATTGTTCAAGATCGCGAAAGAACAAGGAGCTTACATAGTATTCCATAATACCAATGAATACGCTACGGCTGAGGGTTTTGTAGTTGGATGTGGTTCCATGGAGCAGAAAAAGCTGGTAAAGGAGATACTTGAGGACGTTACGGCAGGTAAGGTTGAATACGGGAAAGCCTCGATAGTCGGTATCAAAGAAGGGTATATGGGATTCTTTTTTGACGATCCTGCATATCAAAAGAGTTTGCCTGCTGATATTCGGAGTAAATTTGAAGCCTTTTATAACGGGATGAAATCGGGAGCAATCACCTATACTGTCCCCTCACTATAACCAGGAAGGCATATCAATGCTCATGCATGATGTATCAGAAAAAGCATACCCGAATGACCGAATGATTCGGGCAGTTCAGATGGATAACATTACTAAAATCTATGAAGAGACGGGGACCCTGGCTAATAATCAGGTAAATCTCGTGCTGCACAAAGGTGAGATTTTATGTCTTGCGGGTGAAAATGGAGCCGGAAAGACAACTTTGATGAAAATCCTTTATGGAATGGAACGTCCTGATACTGGTAGCATAGCCATCTATGGGCGACGTGTTCATATTAATTCCCCGCTAGAAGCAAATCGATTGGGCATAGGCATGGTGCACCAACATGTTATGCTTATCGACGATTTCACTGTCGCCCAAAATGTCACATTGGGGAAAGAGCCGATAATTCATGCAGTTGCCTACGATGAAAAGAGAGCTGAACAGCTGGTTGAAGACATCATTCTCCGTCATCACTTTTCAATAATTGCCAATCAGCTTGTTTCAAGTCTTTCAATTGGCCAAAAACAACAGGTCGAGATAGTGAAGATGCTGTATAGGAATGTTGATATTCTCATCCTCGATGAGCCCACCGCTGTCCTCACGGAACAAGAAATAAGAGCTTTGTTTGTCACGTTACGCTCTCTTATCGAACAAGGCAAATCACTTATTCTCATCACGCACAAACTCAACGAGATCAAGGCAATCTCAGACAGGGTGGCGATAATGAGGCAGGGGAGGATGATTGCTGAAGCGAAAACAGACTCAGTTGACGAATATGAAATTTCTCGGATGATGATGGGAAAAAATGTCGGATCGAATATCCATAAACCGTCTCCGGTACTATCCGGAAGAAGAGAAATTTTTCGAGTGAGCAATGTTTCTGTCATCAAACGAGATAGTGGCAATCCATTATTAAACAACATTTCATTTTCATCATATTCTGGGGAAATTCTTGGATTTGCTGGTGTGGGAGGCAATGGATTGACCGAACTTGAAGGAATATTGACTGGAATGTTATCGGTTTCACAAGGGACACTCGAGTATCGGGACACTGACGTAACAAAAGCCGATACGAGAAAACTTCGAGCTATGGGAATGGCGTACGTCCCGGGTGATCGATTGCATACGGGAGTTGCCCTTGAAGCGACAGTAGGGGAAAGCCTTATCATCCATGCGAGACATAGGTTGTCCAGAATTGGTTTCATGCAACGTAAAAAGCTGGCACAATATTACAGGACGTTATCACACAAGTATGCGATACAGGGCTCTATGCACATGCTGACCCGAATGCTGTCGGGAGGGAATATCCAGAAATTGATTCTCGCCAGAGAAATCGACCAATGGCGGGATCTCATCATTTTCAGTGAGCCCACATGGGGTTTGGATAGTGCGAGCAGTCAATTCGTCTATGATCAGATATGGTTGTTAAAGGAACAAGGCGCCGCTATCGTGCTGATTTCATCGAATATTGATGAAATTCTCTCCCTCTCGGATAAAATCATCGTTATGCACCGAGGGAAAATCGTCGCTCGTTTCAATCATTCTACCAATGAAGTGACAAAAGAGAAAATCGGAACATATATGTTGGGTTTAGCCCATCAGGGGGCTACCGATGATGATTAGGGTCGAACGGAAGCAGCGAAAAACTATCACCGCTTTGAGCGATTCGATCGGTGTGATGATCATAGTATGCATCGCATGTGCTTCGATAGTGCTATTGGCGTTGCTATTAAGCAATGACCCTTTAAAAACATTGAAATATTTTTTCTTTGGATCATTTCAGAGCATGTATTACCTCGGTAATATGATCAATAGTGCGATTCCGTTGATCTTTGGAGGATTGGGAGTCTCACTCGCGATGAAAGCGGGCCTTTTCAATCTTGGAGGAGAAGGTCAGGTATATGCAGGAGCTTTTGTCGCATCGATTCTTGTTCTCGTAATGGCACCGTTTGGCATAGTAGGCGCAATCTTGGCACTATTGGCAGCAATAGGTGTCAGCTCACTATTGGCAGGTATCTCAGGAATGCTAAAAGCAGCTTGGAATACTAACGAGCTTATTACTTCGTTTTTAGTTTCTAACATTGTGCTATTAGTCGTGAACTATCTCATAGCCGGACCGTTCAAAGATCCCAATACGAATTTGATTGCGACTCGGAGAATACCACCTCAATTCATGCTTCCAAAAATCATGCCACCTTCAAATCTGAGTACTGCTTTATATTTTGCTATCATTGCAGTCATGCTAGTCCAGATATTTCTTTACAGGACAAAAAGCGGCTACGAATTGCGCATGTACGGTTTGAATAGCACCTTTGCCATCTATGGGGGTATTAGTCGGTCCAGGTATCAGATTGGGCCAATGATGCTGAGTGGAAGCCTGTACGGATTGGCTGGTGCTTTGGCAATATACGGAACATATTTTACGTCTATCAAAGAATTTTCTTCTGGTATGGGGTGGAATGCCATCGCGGTAGCTTTGATTGCCCGTTTCCGTCCGATGGCAATCATTCCTGCTGCCTTGTTTTTTGCATATATCGAGTCAGGAGCACGCAATGCGATGCTCCATTCCGATGTGACTTATGAAATCTCCTCTATCGTCCAAGCTGTAGTCTTCTTGTTCGTTACGAGCACTGTTTTACAGAAGGGTTCCATACGTACACGGAGGAACCTATGATGCAAACCCTTGGACCTATCCTGAACAGTGCGGTTGTCATCATGACTCCTTTGTTGTTGGCAGCGACGGGAGGATTATTCACTGAGCTTTCCGGAATGCTGAATATAGCGCTGGAGGGTTTGATGCTCATCGGAGCGTTCGGAGCAATCGTATTCACTCATTATTCAGGCAGCATGTTTATCGGAATCTTGGCCGGTATACTCTGTTCCATGCTCTTGGCATCATTGATTGCCACTGTTTCGTTGTACCTGAAAGCGAATGTGTTTATTACGGGTCTAGCTGCGAATCTACTCGTTTCTGGTTTGACGGTAGTGCTTTCTTTTAAGCTTTTCGGGAATAAGGGGGTGGTCTCATTTGTTAACATACCACAATTGCCATTGTTGCATCTCCGATGGATTGAAAAAATCCCGGTTATTGGAAATCTATTGATGGGCCACAACGGATTTGTCTATTTTAGCTGGTTGTTATTATTGCTCTGCAATTTTGTATTGTATAGAACTCCATTTGGATTGCGATTACAAGCATCAGGACTTCACGATCAAGTATTGGTGTCCTTAGGATTACGTCCGGCACATTATAGGTTTATCGCATTTTTAGTCAGTGGGTTTACCTGTGCTTTATCTGGAGCACAACTCACGCTGAACCTCGGAGCATATGTCCCTAATATTACCGCGGGTAAAGGCTGGATTGCATTGGTAGTAATATTTTTAGGACAAAAACGTCCGTTCGGATTACTTGTCGCTGCATGTATCTTCGGTTTGGCCGATGCATTTTCAAATTTTGCTCAGGGCTCATGGGATATACCTGCAGATTTTATCTTGGCAATCCCTTATATTCTTACATTAGTGGCCATCATAGGTGTTTCGATATATACAAAACGTAAGAGCAGGATCGGATAAATTTATGGAAACGAAAAAGCAAGGCAATAACCTGACAACATCCCAAAATGTTGCTCAAGCAGTTAAATTCACACTCTTTTCCGCAGGTGCCGGAATCATACAAGTCATTTCTTTTACTCTTTGTTTTGAACTGTTTGGATTTCCTAACAGACTCTCATATTTCATTGCTTTGGTATTGTCCGTGCTTTTTAATTTCACAGTCAACAGAGCGTTTACATTCAAGTCTGCCACGAATGTCCCGATAGCAATGATAAAAGTCGCTTTGTACTATGTGGTGTTCACGCCACTTTCAACTTGGTGGGTTGATCCCTTGGTGGACCTTGGGATGAATGAATATCTTGTACTAGCGATGACGATGATCACCAACTTTGTTACCGAATTCCTCTTTTGTCGCTTTGTTGTGTACAGGGGTGCCATCAATACCAATACATTGGGGATCAAAGAAGAAACTCGATTGAAAGCATTAGGGAAGAAATGAAACCGAGCGGTTATGATTCATAATCGAGTAAGTCAGATCTTTGTTATACGGTTAATGGTGTATTCAATCAAAATTTGCGAACATGTCTTGATACAGGTGTTTGATTAAAGAAGGCGTTTTCATAGTTATCTGATCGAACTCCACCGTTTCTTTTAGTGGGATTTCAACATCGATTCAGGTGATAGTATGGCATTCAGTTCTTTTTCAGATAATAGTTTTCGCTCTAGAACCAATGTGTATACAGCTTCATTCGTATCCAATGCTTTCTTGGCTATATCGCTACAAACCTCATATCCGAGATATGGTACCAATGCCGTAACCAGACCTATGCTCTGTTCAACCATCGTACGACAACGTTCTTTATTGGCAGTAATACCGACGATACATTTATGAATCAGTGTTTTGATCACATTTGTCAGCGTTTTTATCGAAGTGAATAATTTATAGGCGATCAGCGGTTCCATCACATTGAGTTCCAATTGTCCGGCTTCTGCCGCCAATGTAATAGCCAAGTCATTGCCTATCACACCAAAGGCGACTTGATTGACGACTTCTGGAATTACCGGATTAACTTTCCCTGGCATGATCGACGAACCTGGTTGCATCGGTGGCAGATTGATTTCATTTATGCCTGCCCTAGGACCTGAAGATAATAAACGTAGATCATTGCAAATTTTGGATATCTTTGCGGCGATTCGCTTTAATACGCCGGATACTTCGATAAACCCTCCCGAATCCTGTGTCGCCTGTATTAAATCGATTGAACTCACAAGAGGTAATCCCGTCAAGGTTGCCAAGTGTGCTGTCACTTTTGCAGCAAATCCAGCCGGAGCATTCAGCCCTGTTCCTATCGCTGTCGCACCCATGTTGATCTCATACAGTAATTTCTGAGCCAGACGAAGCCGATCAATATCTTCACCTACGGAATATGCCCAAGCATTGAATTCTTGGCCAAGTGTCATGGGGATTGCATCCTGTAACTGTGTCCTTCCCATTTTTATGACATCATGGAATTCTTCGCCTTTTTTCTCCAACGCTTCTTTGAATTCTATGAGTATCGCTATCAAGCCATCAAGCATTCTTGCGGAGGTGATTCTGATTGCGGTAGGGTATACATCGTTGGTCGACTGAGACAAGTTTACATGGTTGTTCGGGTGTATGTGTTTGTATTCGCCCTTGTTCCGTCCAATCAATTCCAAAGCCCGGTTGGCAATCACTTCGTTGGCATTCATGTTTGTCGAAGTTCCGGCACCACCTTGAAACGCATCTACTGCGAATTGGTCCAAGAATTTTCCAGCGATGATATCATCACAAGCTTTGACAATTACATTGCCAATGGAGCTGTTAAGGATGTTGTACTCCATATTTGTGATGGCGGCAGCTTTCTTGATATGGGCTAATGATTGAATGAATAATGGAAAATTTGAGATAGGTATTTCGGATATTACGAAATTTTCGATTGCTCGCATTGTTTGGATTCCATAATAAACATCTGCGGGAATATTCTTATCCCCCAATAAATCATGCTCGATTCTATAGGAATCCATAATTTTATCCCTCCCGATGCTCAGAGCTTCATTATAACACATGGCCAGAGATTTTTGTTCTTATTTCAGTAAATTCTACACACAAATCTGATGTAGATAAAAGAACAGCCCCCACAAATTTGCGGAAGCTGCAAAATACCCCGAACGCGATTCGAACGCGTGACCCCTTCCTTAGGAGGGAAGTGCTCTATCCAGCTGAGCTATCGGAGCATGGTATCCAGTTTGGTCGGAACTATGATACGCGAAAAGAGTGTAGCCGAAAATTCGATGTGGGTAAATACCATTTACGATAGACATGCCATGGTGTGTTAAATTCACATGATTGAGAAAACCTTAACCCATCCTTTGGCCCCTGAAATATTCATTAATTCATCCAGAGTCAATTCTATCGCAGTATTAGGACTTCCGCATGCAGGAAATACTGTTGAAAATCGTTTTAAAGATTCATCAAGAAATACGTTAATAGTGCCAGGAAGGGCAAAAGGACATACGCCTCCGACTGGATGTCCAGTGTATTTCAATGTTTCGTCAGGGCTGCACATTTTGCATTTGCCATCAAAGGCTACCTTGAAAAGCTTGTTGTCCAAACGGGCGTCACCTGCAGCCACGATCACGATGCATCGGTGGTTCACCATGATAGCCATCGTTTTTGCTATGCGTGCCGGTTCCACGCCGACCACTTGTGCGGCTAGCTCGACTGTGGCTGTCGAAGAATCAAAGATTTGTATGGAATCAGCCTTCCCCCATTGTTCAAGATACGCTACTACCTGTTCAAAAGGCATCTCCAAACTCCTAAACATACTATAGTTCATTGAAAACGTGCTAAGTGTCGATTATGAAACACCTAGCACGTTCGATACTTCATCGGATCAGAATAAAGATACGGTAAGGAACACGGTTGACATCAAAGATGCTATCAAAGAAACAACAGTAATCTGAGTATTGATTGATGGTCCTGCGGTATCCTTGAACGGATCACCGACAGTATCACCGACAACAGCCGCTTTATGTGCATCAGAACCGCGTCCGCCATGTTTTCCCGACTCGATGTATTTCTTTGAATTATCCCAAAGGCCGCCCGCATTGGACATGAATAATGCCAATAATAATCCGCTGACAATGTTACCGGCAAGAAATCCGCCAATTGCTTGAACTCCCCCGATGAATCCCACTAATAATGTGGCGATGATTGCCATCAAACCAGCAGGAATGAGTTCTTTTAAAGCCCCCACCGTAGCTATGTCAATACACTTATCATATTCGGGAATTACTCCCTCACGCCCTTCTTTTAAGCCGACAATCGTGTTGAATTGCCGGTGTATCTCGCTGACCATACGTTGGGCATTACGATCTACCCCGAGCATGAGCATTGCCGAGAAAACCGCCGGGATTGCAGCACCTACTAATAATCCGAAGAACACCTTCGGTGTCATGATGTCAAACCCTTGGATGAATTGAGGACCTTTTCCCATACGCATGGCAGCTTCATTCACTTCGGTGGTGAATGCACCTAACAGGGCTATTACCGTCAATCCCGCTGCAGCGATTGCAAACCCTTTCGTTACCGCCTTCACCGTATTGCCCGCACTATCAAGGGCATCGGTTATATCCAAAGCTTCTTCGCCCAACGAAGCCATCTCAACCAAACCCCTTGCATTATCCACGATCGGACCGTACGCATCGTTTGAAATGATCATCCCGACAATAGAGAGCATCCCAACGGCTGACATGCTGATTCCATACATTGCGTAACCTGGGCCGAGCGGATCACAAATCAAGTAAGCGGCCAGGCTGGCAACCGCGATACCTGCCATCGCAGGTAATACGCTGAGAAAACCATAGGAAACACCTGAAAGAATGGTGAATGCGGGCCCTGATTTTGAAGCATTGGAAACGTAATGTACCGGGTGTTTTGAATCATTGGTAAAATAGTCACTTGCAATTCCAATGATCGTACCTACTAACAACCCGATAGTGGCAGCAATCCAAATCCTCCATTCGAATTGTAGAAAATGGGTCGCTATTGCGGTGAGCACCGCAAATATTCCTGTAGTTACATAGGTACTGCTGTTTAATGCATGGGTAGGATTGTCGCGTTTCCCCATACGTGCTGTCCCTACACCGATTATTGATGACAATAGACCGATTGTAGCATAACAGAACACCGTCATCACATTCTTTCCATTGACGGTACCACCGTCAAGTGATAAGGCCATTACTAATGCTGCTGCCATCGAAGCGACATTCGAATCGAAAAGATCAGCACCCATTCCAGCAACATCACCAACGTTGTCTCCTACGTTGTCAGCGATTACGGCAGGGTTTCTTGGGTCATCTTCTGGTATTCCCAGTTCAACTTTTCCAACGAGATCAGCGCTAATATCGGCTGTTTTTGTAAAAATCCCTCCTCCGGCTTTCGCAAAGAGAGCAAGGGAACTAGCTCCGAAACTGAATCCGAGTAATGCTGTCGCATCTTTGGTAAGCATGAATACCAGTGTGACTCCGAGCAAACTGGAGCCGACAACCGCCATCCCCATTACCGCTCCTCCCCTGAATCCCGCGAGGAATGCTGTTTTTATTCCGGTCTGTGCCGCAATCGCAGCCTTTCTATTTGCAATGGTGGCGACCTGAATGCCAACCCGTCCCGCAAGCGCAGAGAAACACGTACCGACCAAGAACGATACCGCCATAATGATATTATCAGAGGCTCCCTTCCAAATGGGCGTCGGGATGAAAAGGAGAATCAAGATTGCGATGATGCCTGCAAATCTAGCAAGAATTACGTATTCTCGTCTTAAAAAGGTATTTGCTCCTTTGCGGATATATTCCCCGATCGTTTCAACCTTCTGACTTCCTTTCGGTTGGGCTTTGACCCAAGTATATAACCAGAGCGCCACGCCAAACGAAAGAACCGAGACGGCGATTGCCACAAGCCTGATGACCATACCCATTCAAAAACCTTCCTTTTTGGCACATAAACCAACTATCTTATTTATGCATACATGTATGCTAATTTTTAAAGCAAATAGATATTGTTTCTTGAAAGATATCGGATTGTGAATTTAATTCAGGAAGCACGCATATCCGAACCTGATACATCATGATCCTTCTGTCTTCACCCCCCCTGATAGGACGCTAAGCGTCCCAATTTTAAGAGCGACCTACTGATAAGTCAAGGAAAAAATGTATCAAAATTGCGATGGCCAAGAATGTTTAAGATAAGCTGTGCAAATGTTGAAAATTAGGTAAAATTTTAAGATTTTCCCTAAATCATAAGATGATATTTGGAAAAGTATTCCAAATTAATGAAAGCGTGTTGCATAAATATACCAAACTATGTATATAATTCCTTAACTTTATAGTTTGTCCACCGATCCTTTAGGGGTGAGGCTTTTGTGGGCTTCGGAAGGTTATTAATACCAGGAGGTATAGGTTATGAAGAAAATGTTATCATTTGCATTGTTGATACTCTTAGTCGGAGTATTGTTCATCTCATGTGGCGGTAAGAAGGAAGAGGGTACTGCCACCCCTGCTGGTACGACAGCTACGACAACTAGTACCGCAGCCCCGGCAAAAATTGAGAATATCAAGCTAGGTTTCATTGGACCCATGACAGGCGATTATGCCAACTACGGACAGCTGATTTCCAAAGGCGCCCAACTTGCTATCGATGAAAAGAACGCTACGGGCGGGATTGCGGGGAAAGCCCAAATCCAATTGATTATCGAAGATTCTGAGGGGAATCCTGAAAAAGGTTTGGCTGGAATCGAAAAACTTTCAAGTTCTGATAAAGTTGTTGCATTGGTTGGCCCGGTGTTCACCGGTGTAACATTTGCTGTAGGTCAACGTTGCCAGGATGAGGGCTTGTTGATGGTAACACCTTCAGGAACACACGCCGACATCACCAATATTGGTGACTATGTCTTTAGAACCGTACCCAGTGATGGCTTGCAGGGAGAAGTCGCAGGAAACTATTTCTATGAAGTGCTCGGCGTGCGCAAACTTGGTGCTTTGTATATCAAGAACGATTATAGCCAAGGATTGTATGAAGGTACGAAGGCAAGCTTCGAGGCTCGCGGCGGACAGGTTACGATTGCTGAAACCGGACAGATCGGTGACAAGGATTTCAAAACCCAGCTTACCAAGATCAAGGCTGCCGCTCCTGATGCCATCTATATTCCAAACTATACAGCTGAAATGGCCCAGATTCTCGAACAAGCCAGTCAGCTTGGTGTGAACATTCCGTTCTTCTCGAGCGATGGTTTCTCGAACCCTGAAATCTACGGCTTGGCGGGAGCTTATACCGATGGCGTGGTCTATGTCGGACCCACCAAGGTTGAGGAATCCGAGAAAGCCAAGGCTTTTGTTGACAAATACACTGCAACCTATGGATTTGCTCCCGATTCATTTGCAACCAATGCCTATGACGCTGCCTATATCCTTTTCGATGCACTTGAAAAGGTGTACAAAGAGACCGGCAAGTTTGATCGCAAGGCGATTCGCGATGCTTTCGCCGCCACCAAGGATTTCCCTGGTGTGAATGGATTGATCAATTTTGCTGAAAACGGAGACTTGGTTGCCTATCAGGGATTGTACAAGGTAGAAGGAACCACTCCTGTATACTTGGGTGCCTATACCGTGGTAGATGGAAAGCTTGTCGAGGTTAAATAGTCGTCAAGCGCGAGTTTCTTGCAGTACTGGTGTCCGGTATGCTACTGTGGCATCAGCGACATCACAGACCTCCGCGTGTTGCGGAGGTCTGTATCTTTAAGGAGCCTTGCCATGGGGTCAGCAGCTGAATTCTTCCAACATTTGATGAACGGCTTAACCTTAGGGGGTATCTATGCACTCATAGCATTGGGCTACACGATGGTCTACGGGATACTCAAGTTTATCAATTTCGCACACGGCGACATCTTGATGGTGGGATCCTATATCGGATTGTTTGTCTACAATGCAATCAGGGGTCAAATCCTTGGTTTTTGGACTATCATTGCATTTTTCCTTTCAATGTTGGTCGGTATGGTGTTCAGTGCCGTGTTAGGGATTGCCATTGAACGAATCGCTTACAAGCCACTACGGAAGGCGACACGATTGGCTCCTTTGTTATCTGCTATCGGAGTATCGTTCATACTTTCCAACCTTGCAGCCTGGATGTGGGGTACAAAATCAAAGAAATTAGAGTATCCGTTTAATAATGCACCGCTACATATCGGTGGTGTGGCGATCACTCCGCACCAGATTCTTATCCTGGTGGTGGTTATTGTCATGATGGTTGCATTAAAACTGTTTATTGACCGTTCAAGGATGGGCAAGGCAATGAGGGCGACGAGCCTGGACCAGGACACGGCAAAATTGATGGGTGTCAAGGTCGACAGGATCATAGCATTGACATTCGCCATCGGTTCGGCTTTAGCTGCAACAGCGGGGTTCTTGATTGCCTTGGAAATCAAAGTGTATCCGAGCATGGGCACCATGACCGGACTGAAAGCCTTCGTTGCTGCGGTTGTAGGGGGGATTGGGAACATCTCAGGTGCCATGGTTGGTGGCATCCTATTGGGGTTGATTGAGACGTTTGGGGTTGCCTTGATTGGAATTCCCTATGGATTGCGTGATACCATCGCCTTCGCCGTGTTGATCATCATATTGTTGGTGAAACCCGAAGGGTTATTGGGTAAAGCAGAAAAGGAGAAGGTATAATGTTAAACTTTGTCCTTTTGATATTCATCTACAGCGGCATCTACGCTCTCATGGCAATGGGGCAAAATGTAATCACCGGATATGTTGGCCTTTTGTCACTGTGCCAGGCAGGCTTCTTTGCCATCGGTAGTTACGCCACGGCAATCTTGAGTGTCACCTATGGATGGAATTTCTGGCTCACCATTCCGATTGCCGGTGTGTTGGCGGCTTTATCAGGGGTCCTGATTGGATTGCCGACATTACGGTTGAAAGGAGATTACCTGGCTATCGCGACATTGGGATTTGGCGAGATCGTTCGTAATATCCTTAATAACTGGGATAGCCTTACCAGAGGGCCGATGGGAATTCAACGCATACCGATGGCAACAGTGTTCGGTCTAAAGATAAGCCCATATGAAAAATGGGGTTTTTTGGTGATGGTGTGGATCTTTGTATTAGTCGGATACCTCTTTTTCAGGCACCTCGCACGTTCACGAATGGGTAGGGCCTTGGAAGCGATCAGAGAGGATGAGATAGCGGCCTCTTCGATGGGAATCAATACCACCAAATACAAAGTGTGGGCATTTGCCCTTGGTGCGTTTGCAGCCGGGGTGGCCGGTAGTCTCCAGGCAGTGTTCACACTTTCAGTCTCACCAGGAACATTCACCTTCATGGTGTCCATCATGGTGCTCTGCATGGTTGTGCTTGGAGGAATGGGTAATTTCCTGGCAGTTATCCTCGGGGCATTTCTCATTCAGTTCATTTCCTACTTTCCGCAGTTGGTCGGACTTTCAAATATCATTCCACCACAATTCAAGCAGGTGCTTTTCGGCCTGATTCTGGTGGTGATGATGATTTGGCGACCCCAAGGAATCCTGGGGCGTGCTCCGAGGATGACGCTCAATCCAAAGAAAAAGCAACCTAAGGATAGCGACGGAGGTGAGAAATGATCTTGCTGGAGACCAAACAGCTCACCAGGGCATACGGCGGAGTAATTGCTGTCAGTAAAGTTGATTTTGAAGTCGAACAAGGGTTGATTACAGGTTTGATAGGTCCTAACGGTGCTGGTAAAACCACACTGTTTAATAATATCACAGGATTGGACGTGCCTACTTCAGGGACCGTACATTACAAGGGAAAAGAGATCACCGGTAAAAGTGCTCACTCAATCTGCAGGATGGGTGTTGCAAGGACATTCCAGAATATTAGACTGTTCAAAGAGTTGACCGTGCTTGAGAATGTGATGGTGGGAAGGCATTTCAAAGTTGGCACATCACCTACAAAAGGCCGGTTTGGCTCGGTTCTGAAGAGTTTTATCTCATTAGGCAACGAAGAATTTGAAATGAAGAAAGAAGCACTGCATTGGCTTGATTTCTTTGAATTGGGTGAATTGTCTGACGAACTTGCGAAAAATCTTCCCTATGGGCATCAGAGAGAGCTGGAGATTGCCAGGGCATTGGCAACCGAACCATCCTTGCTGTTCCTTGATGAACCTGCTGCTGGTATGAACCCGCAAGAAACCGAGCATTTGATGTCAACAATCAGGCGAATCAGGGCGCTTGGGATTACTGTCGTGCTCATAGAACATGACATGAAGCTTGTGATGAATATCTGCGATACCATTACAGTACTCAATTATGGTCAGAATATTGCCCAGGGAACTCCCAAAGAAATCAAGCGCAATCCTCTGGTAATTGAAGCCTACCTGGGAAAGGAGGATGAATGAGCGAACTTTTGACCATTGAGAACATTGGAGTGACCTACGGCAATATCAGAGCGCTGCATGATGTCAGCATGCATGTGAAAGAGGGTAATATCGTATGTTTGATCGGAGCCAATGGTGCTGGTAAAAGCACATTGCTTAAGGCAATCGTAGGACTAGAGCCTTTGGTAACAGGTATAATTTCTTATAAAGGAACGGTAATCGGGAATAGCCAAAACTCAAATAGCAATAAGCGGCGATTAATACAACTACTCAATTTCCGCGATAAAAAGAAGCTCCACCATGGTCCGAAATCCTTGAGAACAGATGAAATTGCCAGTCTGGGAATTGCGATGGTCCCCGAGGGACGACGTGTTTTTGCTGATATGACGGTTGAAGAAAACTTAGATATGGGTGCCTTCTTAGTCGAAGACGAGGCGATGATTACCAAGAAAAAAAAGGAAATGTATGATTTCTTTCCAATATTGGGAGCTAGGAGAAAACAAAAAACTCGCTCACTCAGTGGCGGTGAACAACAGATGATGGCTATTGCCCGGGCTCTCATGGCTTCTCCGAAGCTACTATTGCTGGATGAACCGGGATTAGGATTGGCTCCGCTGATTATCCAAGATATCTTTGAGAAGATCGCAATCATCAATCGTGAAGAAAACGTGACCGTCTTTCTCGTCGAACAGAATGCGAGGATGGCGTTGAAGTTATCCGATGAAGGGTATGTAATGGAAAATGGAGTGATTGTACTATCAGATACGAGTCAGGCATTATTAGAGAATGAGAAAGTTCGTGCGGCCTATCTCGGTGAATGACGTTTAGCTGGAATTTGATTAGACTCTGGGATACAATGTGGATAGTTATTTGAAATAGAACGTCCGGCTATGGAGGATCGAGATGATTATTGAGAGAAGGATGACGCGGAATCCTGTCACCGCAACTCCTGACATGTCAGTTGCTGAAGCTTCTGCACTTATGAAACGCGAGAAGGTTCATCGGCTCCCAGTATTGGATAAAGATAAAAAACTTGTCGGCATCATCTCCGAAAAGGATATTCTCTATGCTTCGCCATCTCCGGTAAGTACGCTTTCAATTCATGAGATGGCATACCTATTATCACAATTGACAGTGAAGAAATTGATGACTCGCGACGTTGTGACCATCGATAAGGATACCACGGTTGAAGAAGCTGCCAGACTCATGGTGGACCAAGACTTGTCCAGCCTTCCGGTGTTGGAAAATGGGAAACTCATAGGAATTGTCTCTAAAAGTGACTTATTCAAAATACTTCTGGAGTTGTTCGGTGCTCGCCATTATGGGGTGAGGATGAGCTTCCTCGTCGAAGACAAACCGGGTGCGATCGCAGAAATTTCCGGTGCGTTATCCCAACACGGTGTCGACATCATCGCCTTCGGGACCTTTATGGGAACAGATAGTTCTAATGCTATTTGCACGATCAAGATGCAGGGAATATCAGTTTCTGACGCCGTTGATATCATCAAGCCTTATGTGCTGCAGATAATGGATGTCCGCGAGGTGTAAATGGATTTCAAAGATATTCTTGAAAAGTGGGAGAATTCACCACAAGGAAAGGAAGCGGTTGGAGACAGCCGCTTTTCGCATATTTTAAGGGAAAAAGGGGATCATGGACATCCAGGATCAAACACCAATAAAGGGTTTTCAAAAATAGCTATGAAACGGATGCCGGCAGAGGATTCGTTAGACCTTCATGGCTACACATCGGATGAGGCCCGATTATTGACCGAGCAATTCATCCATGAATCTTTTAAACAGGGATATAAAAAAGTTATTATCATTCATGGGAGAGGCTTGCATTCGGCAGACGGGAAGCCGATCTTGAAAGATGTCGTTGAAGATACGTTACGTCGAATACATAATGTATACACCTTTACAAAAGCATCCCAAACAGATGGGGGTAGCGGTGCGTTGTGGGTATTCTTGCGGCGTGGAATCAAATGATATGATTTAGCGTTCGCGATAAATGATGCGCCCTCTGGTCAGATCATAAGGCGACAGAGCGACTCGAACCGAATCCCCGGGCACGATCCGGATATAATGTTTTCTCATCTTGCCTGATAGGTGGGCAAGGATCACATGTCCGTTTTGTAATTCGACACGGAACATGGTGTTTGGCAAGGCTTCTTTTACGATGCCTTCCACTTCAATTGCTTCTTCTTTGGCCACAAAACCTCCAACACCCTCAAAGTACGGGACTTGGGAATTGTATGGGAAGGTAATTTTTTTGTCAACGCTATCAGTGTGCTAGAAATGTAAGGTTATGCAATAGAGCCTATGAAAAAGCTTCGCCGAAGTATGCGAACTCACTGAGTCGATCTGCTGATTTTAATAGCATCGCTGATATATGGATTTTGATTGATATGTTCACAGAACTCATTATAATGGACCTGGTGAAGAAAATCTGGTCAAAGAGGGACAACAATGATCGTAACGAAAATTAAAGATCTAGCTCGCTATAAAGGATTGGGAACTCACTTGGATACTGCGATTGATTGGTTGTTAAAAGGTTCATGGGAGCATCATGAAGGTGATGGAAGAGTAGATATCGACGGTGACAATGTATTCGCGCTCTACCAATCGTACGAATCAAAATTGCCTGAGAACGTTCGTTTTGAAGCTCATGATGTTTATATCGACATCCAGCTTCTTGTTTCCGGTGAAGAAGAGATTCATGTCCAAAACCGGCACGAATTGGAAATCGAGCAGCCGTATGCATTCGATGTCGAGTTCCAGAAAATTCCCAGTTATTATACGGCACACGTGTGCGTATTAACACCGCATGTGGCTGCGATACTGTTTCCTGAAGATGCCCATCGACCTGGCATCCGACACAACGGGAAAGCGGTATCGTGCCGAAAGGTAGTATTGAAAGTTAAAATCTGACATTGTATTGGAATAAAAACTGACAGCCGGTTGGTATTACTACAACCGGCTGCATTGCGTTATCCCTACGAACCCTAGGCCTTGAACAGGGGTACGAAGATATTCCAATACCCCATGACGAATACGGTGATGACGATCAGCGGCAATACGTACGTTACATATGCGCGTGTCCATTTTGGAAATTTCAGGCCTTTACCGGTGTCAGCTTCAGTAACGAAATTTTTCCAGCCCCATCCTCGTTTCGAACAACAGAAAAATAGAAAGACTAATGATCCGAGGGGCAATAGTGTAGAACTGACAATGAAATCTTCAAGATCCAACACGCCTGAGCCAGGTCCTAAGGGTTGGAATCCAGAAAGGAAATTGAATCCAAGCACGCAAGGCATTGACAGGATGATGATTGCCGCCACATTGAAAGCAACGGCTTTCTTTCGTGACCAATGCTTGACATCTATCCAATAGCTCACGATATTCTCGAAGACCGCAATCAAAGTCGAAAGGGCGGCAAAACTAAGGAACAAGAAGAACAGTGCCCCCCATAATCCCCCTCCGGTCATTGAATTGAAAATATTTGGTAAAGTGATAAAGATTAATGATGGCCCGGCATCGGGACTCACACCGAAGGCAAAACAAGCCGGGAAAATTATCAATCCACTGAGAAGTGCTACCGAGGTATCAAGAGCGATGATATTCACACTTTCTCCAGTGAGTGTACGTTCCTTACCTATGTACGACCCGAAAATTGCCATACTTCCGATCCCAAGACTCAACGTGAAAAAAGCCTGCCCCATAGCTGCATAAATAGCATTCCAAAGCCCTGAATCAGCCAAACGGTTGAAGTCAGGCAATAGATAAAAACGAAGGCCTTCTGCGGCGCCGGGAAGCGTGACCGATTTGATTACTAACAGTATCATGACCACGAACAATATTGTCATCACAACTTTTGTAATTCGCTCGACCCCTTTCTGTAACCCTATGATACAGGTTCCCATACCCAGAATCACGGCCAGGATCATCCAAAACGTCATTTTCAACGGATCCGCAAGTAAGGTTCCGAAATAGTTGCCAACAGAGGAGGCATCAAAACCCCGCAATCTTCCTGTAGCCATGGCAAAGAAATAATGGAGGAGCCAACCACTAACCGTGGTATAAAACATCATCAATACATAGTTTCCTCCTATCGCTATCGGTCCATACGCATGCCATTTTGTTTTCTTGGGTTCCAAAGTCTTCAATGCAAGACCGATATTTTGTTTGGAAGCTCTTCCGACTGCAAATTCCATAACCATGATAGGTAACCCCAATATCACGAGAAATACCAAGTAGATCAGTACGAATGCCGCACCACCATGCTTCCCGGTGATAAATGGAAATCTCCACACATTTCCCAAACCGATGGCACAACCTGCCGACAATAAGATAAACCCCAAACGGCTCGCTAACGTCTCGCGTCCTTTACTTTGTTCCATAACACAACTCCATGATGTCTGATTGCCAGTATGAGAGCATACTGCCGGCAAGTGTAAACGCTAGGGTTTTAGAATGCAAGATACTTTTCATCCTTTCCTTGACATTGGTGCCACAGGAAAGGCACAATATGCTCATAAGGCTTCAGATGCTTAAGGAGTAAACCCCATGGACACACGCTCGATTCTCTATTCCTATCTTTCTTCGCTTCCCTTGGAACGATTGGATGCCGGTATGGTCGCATATGTTGCGGCACTGGAAAAAGTTTCTCAGGTCGCCCCTTCGATTGCTTCCAGAATAGTGAATGAACTGAAAGATCAAAGAAGCCATCTCAAGCTCATAGCCAGTGAGAATTTCAGCAGTCTTTCGTGCCAGTTGGCCATGGGGAACCTTATGACCGACAAGTATGCCGAGGGGTATCCGTTCCATAGATTCTATGCCGGTTGCGACAATGTTGATGCGATCGAAGATGAAGCTGCACGTCTTGCATGCCAATTGTTCGGTGCGGACCATGCATACGTGCAACCCCATAGCGGAGCTGATGCAAATTTATGTGCTTATTGGGCAATCTTGAATGCCCGTGTCCAAACCCCCGAATTGGAAAAAATTGGAATCACCAATCCTAGCGAATTGGATCGTGTCCAATGGGACGCGATTCGCCATAGCTGCGGCAACCAACGTCTATTGGGTCTTGATTACTATTCAGGTGGTCATTTGACACATGGGTATCGTCAGAATGTATCCGCACAGATGTTCGATGCATATACCTATACGGTAGATCGCGAAACAGGATTGCTCGATTATGATGCCATAGAGCAGCTGGCGATTGAGATTAAACCGTTGATTTTATTAGCTGGTTATAGTGCTTATCCGCGATTGATTCATTTTGAGCGTCTGGCAGAGATAGCAAAGAAAGTCGGAGCGACCTTTATGGTCGACATGGCCCATTTTGCAGGACTTGTTGCCGGAAAAGTAATGACCGGATCCTATGATCCGGTTGCTTGGGCGGATGTGGTGACCACCACCACCCATAAAACATTGCGCGGACCCCGTGGGGGAATGATTCTTTGTAAACAAGCCTATGCGGATGCTGTCGATAAGGGATGCCCGTTGGTCATAGGAGGCCCGCTTCCTCATATGATCGCTGCAAAAGCAGTAGCGTTTGCCGAAGCCTTGGATCCTTCTTTTACGATCTATGCAAACAAAATTGTCGAAAACGCAAAAACATTGGCAAGAAGTTGCATGGAACTGGGCATCGGTGTGGCTACCGGCGGAACCGACAACCACCTCATGTTGCTCGATGTACGACCATTCGGACTCAATGGGCGCCAAGCAGAAACCGCGTTACGAGAATGTGGCGTGACCTTGAATAGGAATGCACTGCCATTCGATCCGAACGGACCTTGGTACACGAGCGGTTTGAGAATCGGCACTCCTGCGGTCACGACATTGGGTATGGGAGCCGGTGAAATGAAGGAAATCGCAGCAATCATCAAACTTGTGCTTTCCTCAACGCGACCTGCCAAGATCACGAAGGGTGAAAAGGCAGGGCAATTGAGCAAGGCCAAGACCATTACCGATCAAATGGCAGCAAAAGAAGCTCGATCAAGGATAAAAGCCCTGCTCGACGCATTCTTGCTTTATCCTGAACTGGATGGTGAGTTTCTGCAGAAATATGTTCTGATGAACGAGTAGATATTTGGATCAAAGGAGATCGTGATGAGCAAGATTCCTACAGATTTGAGGTATTCTAAAGATCATGAATGGGTGAGGATCGTACAAGACGCAGCTTTGGTTGGCATTACTGATTACGCACAGGACTCATTGGGGGAAATTGTATTCGTTGAACTTCCTCCTGTGGATGAAGCCTATGCTGCAGATGAAGAAATTGCCAATATCGAATCTGTCAAGGCTGCTTCAGCTATCTATAACCCTATCGCCGGGACTGTGTCTGCGGTGAATGACGAACTCGACGGATCGCCCGAGTTGATCAATGAAGATTGCTATAAGCATTACCTGTATCAACTCAAGGACTTCAACAAAGCCGATGTCGAAGCGTTATTGGATGCCAAAGGGTATGAGGAATTCCTGAGAACTCTCTGATACGATCGTGTCTAACTACAAAATATTACTCTTTTCTCATGATAAAAATAACGGTTTAGAGTATTGACACTATAGGCTGCTATTGATAATTTGTAAAAACTACAAATAGAAAATTATTACAGAGGTTATCATGAGAAAAAGAGCGATCGTTCTATTGTTGGGCATACTGATTGTATCCGGCGTTTTCGCTAGTTCATCTCGGTTTATCCCGTTTGTTGAAACTGAACAGGGTTTGATTTCAGTACTGTCCCATACCTACCAAAATGGAACCTCTGAAATCTCTGCAGGGACTGATTTTGATTTCAGGAATAACGGTGGTCAAGAGATTGCCTTTCCATTTTCCCGATACGTTGTCGGTGCCACGATAGCCAATACCCACAGGGCATGGCTCACATACCAGCCCTTGCGTCTCGAGACCAATGTCACCTTCAGGGACGCTGTTACAATTGGGAATGTGCTCTTTGCCGCTGGCAGTCAAATGGATCTGCTCTACAGCTTTCCATTTTATCGGTTCTCCTATACCTATGACGTGTTGTCGAAACATGCGGAAGCTGATGTAGGCATAGGCCTTGCGTTGCAGATTCGCAATGCTTCCATAGTGTTTGAGAAAGTTGATGGAACTGCCCAGTATGTATCGCAGAATTTGGGATTCGTTCCCGCGCTTGTTCTCTATTCGCGCTATGAATTCCCTTTTGGCTTGGTTCTCTCTGCAGAGATTACCGGTATTTATACCTATTTGAAAGGACTTAATGGAGCGAACTTCACCTTCGAAGGATCGATCTTGGATGCATCTCTGAGGATGGGGTATCTTGTTGGAGATGACGTGCAGCTGTTTGGCAATCTCAGGTTCTTTGGCGGGACGGCAAACGGTACGAGTGGTTATGAAGTCGATGCATGGACGGAGCCAACTACCAGATACACTAAAAATAACATTGCAGCCATTACGGTCTCAGTCGGAGTGAACAAATCCTGGTAATATAGCCAAACGTACAGTATTGTCAGCTTCGGGCAAGTGGTCTACACTGAAACGAAGGTTTGTTGTCTTTTGACCGGGAGGCTTCATGACACCGTATATTCCCCATACAGATGACGATCGAAGGAAGATGCTTGCGGCTATCGGTATTTCTTCGATCGATCAACTATTCGCCGATATCCCGGAAGAGGTTCGGCCGGAGCCCTCGTTATTCAGTCAGAAAGGACTGAGCGAGGCTGAAACTTTTGCGCATCTTGCCGCTCTTGCCGCCACTAATAAGATGATGGTTCCGTTTATGGGACTCGGTTCGTATGACAGACTCATCCCCGCTGCGGTAAAAGCTCTCGCCTCATTACCAGCATTCGTGACCGCTTATACACCGTATCAACCTGAAATATCGCAGGGATTATTGCAGGCAATTTTTGAATACCAAAGCATGATATGTGAATTGACAGGTATGGAAGTGTCGAATGCATCATTGTATGATGGTAACTCTGCGGCTGCGGAAGCTGCCGCGATGATGCTCTCATCCAAACGTAAGAGCACTACTATCCTGATATCCTCGACAGTCCACCCATTCATGCTCGATGTAGTACATACATGGGCTATGGGGACAGGCTTTGTTATCAAGGAAGTGAATGTTTCGGATGGTAGTTTCTCCATCGACTCACTTGATCGGCTTATCGATGACAGTGTTGCGGGATTAATCGTTCAAAGCCCTAACCGCTATGGAGTGGTTGAAGACTACACCGGTGTGGCAGATTTGCTGCACCGACACAAAGCGATGCTGGCAATTTCCAGCGATCCGTTATCGCTTGCCTTGTATTCGTCACAAGCTGAATGGGATGCTGACATCGCGTTTGGCGATACCCAACCATTAGGCCTGCCGATGTCATTCGGAGGACCTTCCTGCGGTTATATCGCAGTACACAAAGAATTGATGCGGAAGATGCCGGGGCGAATTGTTGGCCAAACACTCGACAATCGGGGCAACCGGGCATTCGTACTGACATTACAGGCTCGTGAACAACATATCAAGCGTGAACGGGCAACCAGTAATATCTGTTCGAACCAGGCACTTGCCGCTTTGACCACGACGATTCACCTTTCTATGATCGGATGGCAGGGTATGGTTGAGGCCGCCAATCAAAGCTTGGCGAAAGCCCATTACCTTGCTTCCGAATTAACTGCATTGCCACATGTCCATTTGGCATGGGACAAGCCGTTCTGGTGTGAATTCACCCTCCGTCTCGAACATCCGGAATTGATTGACAAGTTATTGAATGCCTTGGCTGACCAACATATGCTCGGTGGTGTAAAGCTCTCAAGACTGACCAACGATTCCGAGAATGACGCTCTTTTGGTCGTTGCTGTTACGGAAAAACGAACAGAGGAACAACTGCGATGTTACATTGAAACCGCGAGGAGGGTCTTGGCATGACTGAACCGTTGTTAATCGAACTTTCCCGTCAAGGAAAGCAAGCTTATTCTTATCCTGTGTCGTCCCTAACAGTTCCAGAAATCCAGGAACATCTCAAGCGTAAAAAACCTGCTGCATTGCCAGAGCTTTCCGAGCTTGATGTTGTTCGCCACTTCTCACGCCTTTCGACAAAGACATTCGGTGTTGATTACGGTGTGTATCCATTGGGCTCTTGTACGATGAAATACAATCCCAAGATCAATGAACAGGTTGCCGCAATCGAAGCGTTTAATACTATCCATCCATTACAACCGGAAGAGACCGTACAGGGTGCTCTGGAGCTGATGTATCGGCTGCTTGAAACGCTCTCGGTCGTTACCGGCATGAGCTGGGGTACGTTGCAACCCTCAGCCGGCGCGCATGGTGAATACACAGGGTTGAAGATAATCAAAGCCTATCATTTGGCACACGGGGATGAGAAGCGAACCAAGGTCATCGTTCCAGTCTCGGCTCACGGAACCAATCCGGCTTCGGCGGCCCTCAATGGTTTTGATATCGTTGAGGTTGCGACCGATAACCACGGTCTTGTCGATATGGATGCTTTGAAGATCTTGCTCGATGATTCGGTCGCGGCGATCATGTTGACCAACCCGAATACGCTGGGCTTGTTTGAAAAAGATATTCGAAACATTGCCGATGCCGTTCACAAGGCTGGGGGGTTGCTGTATTACGACGGGGCAAACCTCAATGCAATCATGGGGATGGTGCGGCCGAAGGATATGGGATTCGATGTAGTACACCTGAATCTACATAAAACCTTTTCGACACCACACGGGGGCGGTGGCCCTGGTGCCGGTCCGGTTATGGTAACTGAAGGATTGGTCGATTACCTTCCAAAACCTGACATAACCAGGAAAAACGGAATGTATGCCTTTGATTGGGGTTCGCAGCGCTCTATTGGGAAAGTCTCTGGATTTTGGGGGAATTTCCTCGTATTGGTCCGGGCATATGCCTACGTTGTCCAAATGGGCTTGGAAGGCTTGCGAGAAGCTTCGAGACATGCTGTTTTGAACGCCAATTATTTACTGTCTCTTTTGCAAGGATTATTCGATTTGCCGTATGGAACGCGATGCATGCATGAATTTGTCGTGTCAGGACAAAGCTTAAAAGATAACCATCAGATCACGGCTTTGGATATTGCCAAGATGTTGCTTGACAGAGGATATCATCCTCCCACGATCTATTTCCCGCTAATAGTACATGAAGCTATGATGTTTGAACCGACTGAGACCGAATCGATTGATGATCTGGAGGCAATGGCCGATGTACTGAAGGAACTCGTTGCTTCAGCCAAAGAAGATATACAACGGGCGAAGGATGCACCTCAGAAGACAATTATCGGAAGGGTCGATGAAGTCTCCGCTGCAAAATTCCCAATTCTTCAATGGAATGCCAATAGTATACAGTAAAAATTCGAATGAAAAGGAAATCGTATGCAGTCATTTAAGACAGATGTGGTGGTGATAGGTTCCGGTTTGGGTTCGTTGACAGCAGCTGCGTTGTTAGCCAAACGAGGACTCAAGGTAATGGTTGTTGAGCAACATTTTCAACCCGGAGGCTCCTGTGGAGCTTTCAGACGCGAGGACAGAACCTTCGACCAAGGGACTTCTATGCTCTTCGGATTCGGAGAAATCGGATTCAATCCCCATCGGTTTGTAATGAACGAACTATCCGAACCGATTTCCGTCATCAAACACCGAGAACTGTATCGTCTCAATTATGCTAAACATCCAATATTGTTTGATAAAGACATTGATAAATATCTGGAATTCCTAAGCGGTCTTTTTCCGGAGGATATCGGTGGTATTCGTGCCTTCTATGATTATATCGGTGATTTGTATCATCATGTCATTGCTGTGGATCCCGTATGTATCGCACCCTCTGAAATACCAAATTCCGACGGAGCAAAACGATTTTTACGTAATCCGGTCCGGAATATCAAACTATTGCGGTTGCTCAACCAAAGTGCCGGGCAGCTGATGAGAAAGTTTGTCACGTCAGAACGTGTGTTTGGATTTTTTAACAAACTGACAAGTACCTATTGTTATACCACGTTGGATGAAACTCCGGCGATCTTGGCAGTTACCATGTTCATGGAAAACCATACCGGAGGGAGTTATTACCCGGTAGGGAGTTCGCAGCAATTACCGGGTAAACTGGAAAAGTCTATAGAAGAACACAGCGGGACCATTCTGTACGATACGAAAGCTGTCGGATTAAAATTCCTCGATGGGAATCCCAGGATGGTCGTTGCTGAAAGTCCGTCAGGCACGATTGAAATAACCGCTGATGAAATCATATATGGCGGAACTCTGTTGAATCTTTACACCAAGATGATCGACGAAGAACACAGGGATCCAGCAATGGTTGAGAAGGTCAAGAATTATGCGATGACGTATCCGAGCGTTGTGCTTTATTGCGTTGTCGATGCTTCGGTGTTACCTGAAGGAACCCTTCCCATCGAGATGATGGCTGACAACCCCGATGCATTGGATGAAAAGGAAGTGACGGTATATGCCTATTCTTTAGCAGATAGGTCCATATGCAAACCTAATGAACATGTGGTGATTGCCATCGGTCCTTCGTTACGAGAATGGCCATCACCGGCTTCCCCCGGTTACAGAAACAAGGAATACGCTCAATTCAAGCAGGAAGAACTCGATAGGCTTATCGGGGTGTTGGAAAGCCATTATCCAGGATTTTCAGAAGGGGTGATCCATGCGGAAGTGGCGACCCCTTCGACCATTGAATATTATGTGATGAAGGAAAAAGGATGTGTGGCAGGTCCCAAGCAGATGATGGGACAGGACCTGTTAAGACGACAACATGCCAAAGGACCTTGGCCAACGCTTTTCTTCTGTGGAGAGGGGACAGTGATGGGCACCGGTAGTCCGTCTGTGACAATCAGCGGGATCGGGGCGGCGAACATGGTGCTCCGCAAGAGAAAGATGAAAGAATACCGGTACTCTGAAAAAACGAAGAATGTGGTTGAAGTGATTGCCCAAAACGCTCCTGAACCTCGTCTTGACGGGAAGAGGGTCATCCCCTCGCTTAACAAGGTTGAAGGTGATGCAATGATAGCGCTTCACGATGTTGCCACTGCGTGTCAATGGTGCGACCCTGCTGTTTGTATCCAAGCGTGTCCCGGTGCTATCGATATCAGAGCGATCATGCGACGCTTGGAATGTGGTAATTTATTCGGTGTTTACAACATCCTCAAGCCCCACGCGGATCATGAAACAGGGCAACTTGTATGTGCCTCCTGTAGCGCCCCTTGCGTTGATTCCTGTTTGCGATCTACATTTGATGACGAACCTGTCGCAATTCGATCGGTATTGTTGAAAGCTTTCGAGGAAGGGTCTGCTCAATTTGCCAAACAATCTTCAACTTAAGGAGCTACCGGCTTGTCAAGGATGCCGATAAATAGTGGTAACTCAGTTGTCCTATCAATGATCGCGTATAAGAACGGGCGGTCAAAAACAATACGTTTGATTTCCTGAGGAGCCATCGCCGTGGCTTTCATCACTACTGAAGTGACCGCCGCGGCTTCGGTTCCCACCTCATCGACTTGAATAAAGCTCTTATGTTTCACATCGCTGATAAACAGATCTTTTGTCCCGGCCTCGCTCATCAATGAAAAATCGGCTTGATCGGGTAAGAAGGCAATTTTCATTCCCATTGAAGCCAAATCGGTGATAAGACTGACTTCATATGTTGAAGTAAATGTGGGTATGGCGAGATCGACTTCAGCCGAAACAATCGAATGTTTTCCATTAAGTACCGAAAACAAATCCCGGGGATCTTGGTGTTCAAACCAAGATCTGATGGATAATCCTTCTTGCGGTATCAGTGCCGCAAACCAATACCGTCTTCCTTCGTAAGGCATCATGATTCCCTGTGCTTGATTGAAATCAATGTACTGCATGCTGCGAATGGTGTGCATAAACGGTCTCATGATATCCTCTGACTGAGCATGAAAGATTTGTTCACGAGTCCGTTTCACTTCGAAAGGTTCTTCCCAATCAGATTTAAAATAACTGGCATTGATCAACATCACCAACATGTCTGCAGACGTACGGTCGATGATCGAATCGATTTTATCTTTTGTTGATTTCGCAATCCATGAATTGATGGTCTTAGCTGCTTCCTGATCATTGAAATCGATACTTTTCGCAGTCGCCTTAAAGTAATCAGCATTTATCTGTAAGAATTTTTGGGCAACATGATAATCATGTTGCACCCAAATGGAATTTGCGATTTCCACTATGGTATTCTTTTCTGTATCGGATAATGCATCTATCCAGAAAGCAACGTTCTTATTAAGATCTTCCAGAGAGGCCTTCGGCGATAGTACCTTTACCATCGCGGCTTTTGTCTCTCCTTGAGCGCCGTTGGCACTCATGCCAAGAGCTAGATATACGGAGAGCGGACTGATCATGATATTTTCATGTTGCCGTTCGCTTGTTGATTGCAATAGGTTATGGGCGAATTGATAGTAACCGTCAGTGACAGCGGGAGTTGCTTCACCTGATGTTACAAGTCCTTTTGACGGGCCGATGTGTTGCATCAAATCCTCAGATTGTTTTTCAGGTATTCCTTTTGAAAAAAGTATCGCTATGGGAAGAACAAAGAATACAACGGCGATTAACTTCTTGATTCTTGGTTTCATAGAATAAGAACTCCCCCTTTTCGACGAATTGAAAGCATTAGTCTTAGAACAATCATTATAACAAACAGCTGTGCATATGAGATACATACAAACTGCTAATCGGTAATCTTGAATTGGGATTGTCAACCTCCCACTTCAATAGTATCCTTTTCGCATGAGTAACATATTGATTAAAGATGGATTGTTGGTTGAATCGGATCGGTCTTGGCATGCTGATTTGTTGATTGAAGGAGAAAAGATTTCCAGGATCGCCCCTTCGATAAAAGAACGGGAGCTGCCTGGCGATACCGAGGTTATTCATGCTGAAGGATTGTGCGTGTTACCCGGACTCATCGATGCTCACACTCATTATCACCTTGAATCACGTAATACTGTCACGGCGGATGGCTTTGCTGAAGGAAGTAAATTGGCGACCTTCGGCGGCGTGACCACTGTCATCGATTTTGCAGATCATGATAAACATAAACCGTTGGGCCAATCAGCCAAACTACGGATAGATGCAATGGGTGCGAAGATGGCAATCGATTACGCAATTCACCAAGGCGTATATCAAGTAGGAGATAACCTGATCAGTGAATTAACACAATTGAAGGCAATTGGAGTAAGTGCGATAAAAATATTCACGACTTATAAGAACGTAGGGTATTACATCGAATCGGGCTCGTTGCGTCAACTGTTTCAAGCGTGCAAGAAGTTGGAGATTCTTGTAACCGCTCACTGTGAGGACGATGATCTTCTCAATGCGATTGCTCGTTCTTATACCGGTGGCTACGAAGCTGCAAATCATGCCGATTTGCGGCCTGCGGAAGCTGAATACAAGGCAATCATGACATTGGGCCAACTTGCCAAAGAAGTGGGTATCCCTCTTTATATCGTCCATGTTTCTTCTTCCCGAGGAATGGAGGCGATCAGACAATTGCGATCAGAGAATGTCGCTGTGTATGCTGAGACGACCTGCCATTACCTATTACTGGACAAAACTAAACTGAAAGGTGACAAAGGGCCTTTATTCGTAATGACGCCTCCCTTACGTAGTAGAGAAGATAATCTAGTATTGCAAGATGCTATGGTCGCAAGAGAGCTCCAAGTCGTTGCCAGTGACCATTGCTCATTTACCAAGGAGCAAAAACTGGCGGCCCTCGATTGCCGTTCGATATTACCGGGAATTCCTGGAACCGAAGAGATGTTGCCACTTATTCATACTTTTGCCGTCGCTTCGGGCAGGATGTCAGTGTCGCAGATGGTCCGGTTATTGTCGACCGGACCTGCAAGGTTATTCGGTCTGTATCCCAGAAAAGGATCACTGAAAATCGGATCCGATGCTGATATCGTGTTGTTTGATCCTGAAGCTTTATGGACTCTTGATGGCCACAATATACATTCGGCTGCAAGATACACTGCCTATGAGGGGTTCAGGGTAGTGGGGAAAGCTGTCATGACCTATCTAAGGGGCAGGTTGGTCATGGGCGATGATGTGTACATAGGAAGGCCGGGTGACGGACATTTCATTCCAATGGGAATATCTACGGCTTATATGTAAGGAGTACTGTCATCAGCACGCTAGATACATGGCTCTTTATCGGAATTCTTTGCTTATTGTCCATCATGCGAACGTATTACAAGATTCGGTATGCTCATGGCAGTGGTCTCAGGGCATTCGCCCATGAACCTTTATACTTAATACTTTTACGGTATATTCTCGGATGCATGTTGTTGGCACTGCTATGGGTGATCCTTTTTGGCAATCGAGACACTGCATGGGGAACCACGAATCTAAACGATGCTATCCAAATAATCGGGGCGATAATGGCAATCGCTGCCTTAGGATTGTTATGGTGGTCTCACCATTGTTTGAAAGAGGCTTTCTCAACCACCATTGAAACATCACAAATTGATAAACTGGTAATGACCGGACCGTATCGATATATAAGGCATCCGATGTATCTTTCATATTTCATATTGTTTCCGGGATTAGGCTTATTGATTGAAAACTGGCTATTTGCCCTTTTGGGAATCTTGATTATTGTAACATTGACAGTTATCAGGATAAAATTCGAAGAACGTGCTTTGAATGAGAAATTCCCCCAAGAATATTCTGATTATACAATGAGAGTGAATGGATTCATATTCTTTAACAAGATGAAAAATAAATGAATTAGTTTTTATGATGCATAGAGTTTACTGACAATTAGTTCTACTAATCTGTCAGGTAAAAATCGCTTTGCAAACAACATCAGTTTATACGTAATACCTACGGCACGTCGGATGGGCAGTCGCTTTTTTTGTGGCATGCGAACAATAACTTTAGCAACAGCTTTTGCCGATGCCCCATGCAATTCATCCTGTTCCATTTTTGTAATTGATCGTTTTGCTTGCATTGCATAGGGTGAATCTTCGGGGATCACACTTCTCCTGCTTCCTGTAAATCCCGTGTTGGTATCGCCAGGTTCGATAATGGTAGCGTGGATGCCAAACGGTCTCCCTTCTATCCGCAACGCTTCCACATACGATTCCAAAGCACTTTTCGATGCACTGTAATGGCTTTGGAACGGCACACAGATTCTTCCTGCGACAGATCCGACAACTATGACCAACGATGGTCCTTGAAAGCGCATCAGGGGGAGAAGCACTCTGTTGACACGCAATACTCCGAAGTAATTGGTTTCAAATTGCATCGTCGCGTCAGCATGGCTCGTCTCTTCTGCGGTTCCTGCGATTCCCATTCCCGCGCAATGGATAATAATTGAAATACCCCTACCGGTCATTGAAACGGCTTCTTCCCAAATTGATGCGATCTTTGAAGCAACACTGCTATCATCGGTAACATCCATACGATGCATGATGATATTTTTTCCATCGGAAGAGTCAGAAGTTGCTGAACGTGAGACTCCCCATACTTTGAAACCTTTTTCTGCGAATAATAAGGCAGAGGCAAGTCCAATGCCTGAACTTGCCCCTGTGATTAGTACATTGTTTCCGAATCGAGAATGCATGACTTACTTCTTTTGTAACAAATCTCTGATTTCAGTAAGCAAGACGATGTCTTGAGGAGTAACAGGTGTAGGTGCGGGTTTTGCAGCTTCTTCGGCTGCCATTTGTTTTTCTCGTAATTCTCTGAATTTGTTGAATGTGCGTACAATCATGAAAACTACAAATGCAATTATGAGGAAATCAACAAGTCTCTGGATGAAATTCCCGTATGTGAGTGCCAATTCTGCAGTTTCTGCAGTCGCTTGCCTGATGACGATACGTAATTCAGTAAAATTCACACCGCCAAGAACCCATCCTACAAAGGGCATGATGATATCTTTGACTAAAGAGTTGACAATTGCTGTAAACGCTGTGCCGATGATTATTCCAACAGCAAGATCCAATACGCTGCCTTTCGAGATAAACTGTTTAAATTCTGCAATTAAACCTTTGTTCTTTGCCATTCTGCTTGCCTCCTAACGCAAGTTTGAAAATCTTATCACATCTTGATTCCATAAGCTAGTTCAAGGTTATGTTTTTAATAAGGATTACAATATTTAAACGGTTATCGATCATGAGAATCGACTGCTTTACACTGAAGAATCTTCACCGTATGATTTCAATGCATCATCGCATAATCCAAAATGAAGGTTGTTTTCACATGCATATCTTGTTGTTGCATATCATCGGAACGATAGGTGGGTTGCTTTTTAGAAAGTTCAAAATGCCTGCAGGGGCACTTATAGGAGCAATGGTGTTCGTAACAATTTACAATTCGGTCACCAAAAGCACTGTCGATTATCCTCAAGTGCTAAGGACGATCATGCAAATCTGTTCGGGATTGATCATCGCCAGCAGGTTGCGCAAACATGACATTTCCAATTTGAAGACGATGATAGCCCCCGTAATAATACTTATTGTGATGCTGCTTGGTTTCACCATAGGGTTTTCTTTCATCATGAAAATTCTCACCGATTTATCGGCATCAACCATATTTTTTGCCACTGCTCCGGGGGGAATGACCGATTTAACTATCATCGCAGCTGATTTTGGGGCTACGGTCGAACAAGTGGCACTCCTTCAGCTGTTCCGTTTGGTGTTTGTGATAGCAGTGTTTCCGCCTATGATGCGTCATTTCTATCTGAAAAGAATGCGCTCTGATTCATTGGAAGCACATTTGGACGAACCGATTGAAAAACCTAAAAAGAATGTTGATATTCACTATGTGACACATCTGTTACTGTTATTGATGATCGCAGCTGCCGGAGGCCTATTGTTCAAAGTGATAGGAATACCTGCGGGTGCCATCTTGGGTGCGGTATGTGCCATCGTCGTATATAATGTAAGATTCGGTGAAGCTTTCTATCCAAAACCTCTCATGGTGATAATACAGATTGCAGCGGGCTGTTACATCGGAAGTAAAATTGGCGTTGATACGTTTACCGCATTGCCTTCATTGATGATCCCCGTGGGTATTATGATCGTCGAAGTCTTTGCCATGGCCTTTATAACCGCGTTTATTATTCATACAACATGCAAGCTGGATTATACGACAGCTTTATTCAGCTGTATCCCCGGAGGAATCACTGAAACGAGCATCATCGCCGAAGAACTGGGATTGGATACGCCAAAGATCGTTATCATGCATACCTTCAGGATAGTAGCCACGATAAGCCTTATGCCGCCGATAGTTTTGCTCCTAGAAGGAAGGCTTATCTAATAGCCCCTCTTTCTCTTAAGTTGCCAATTAGTGTATACTTTCAGCACTTCGGAAATGTTCAAGGGAGACACAGGTATGGAAAAGAAGAAGATGCGGATCCTCACTGGAGACCGTACTACCGGCAGATTGCATTTGGGACACTATGTCGGAAGCCTTAAAAGCCGAGTAGCTCTTCAGGATATGTATGATACATTTATCTTGTTGGCTGATATTCAAGCATTGACGACTCACTTTGAAAATCCGAGCCTTATCCATGACAGTATTTTCGATGTTACCATCGATAATCTTTCTGTCGGATTGGACCCCACGAAAGTGACCATTGTCCAGCAAAGTGCCGTGAAGGCGATAGCTGAAATGACAGTCTTTTATTCCATGTTGGTAAGCGTGAATGCCTTACGCCATAATCCGACGATAAAGACAGAGGCAAAACAATATGGTTATAGTGAACTGACCTACGGATTTCTCGGGTATCCCGTAAGCCAGGCAGCTGACATAACGTTCTGCAACGCAGATTTGGTACCTGTTGGCGAAGATCAGATTCCCCATATCGAATTGTCAAGAAAGATTGTGAGAAAGTTCAACGACATGTATGGCACTTTTATTACAGAACCGCAGGCGAAATTAAGCGATGTCCCGCGACTCTCTGGATTAGACGGTAACGCGAAAATGGGGAAAAGCCTCGGCAACGCGATATATTTATCAGATTCAGCTGACGAAGTAGCGCAAAAGGTGCGCATGGCAGTGACCGACCCTGCAAGAATTAAGATTTCGATACCAGGGAATCCCGACATCTGTAATGTGGCCAAATATCACAAGATATTCACACCGGATAAATATGATCAGATATGTGCAGACTGTCGAGCGGCAAAGATCGGTTGTGTTGCATGTAAAAAAATTCTGATCAATTCGCTTAACACGCTATTGGATCCGATGAGAGAACGCCGTGCTTATTATGAGAACCATATGGATGAAGTTTCCGATATCATCCTTACTGGAAGCAAGAAGGCAAATGAAATCGGCGATGCTCAAGTTGCCATGATGCGTGAAGCTATGCACATTGCGATTTAATGGACCGATATGGAACGGCAACAACCTTTTTGGCAGATCATCGTTAAAACGATTCCGGTCATGATGGGATACATAGTTCTCGGGATTGCGTTTGGCCTAGTGATGAACCAATTTGGTTTCAATCTATTATGGGCTGTTTTTATGAGCGTATTCATTTATGCCGGATCGTTACAATTTGTGCTAGCGGGATTGTTAGCACAGGGTTCGCCTTTGATGACGATAGCAATAACCACGTTAGCAGTGAATAGCCGCCATATATTCTATGGACTTTCCTTCATCGAAACCTTCAAACGTATGGGGCATCGTCGCCCATACCTGATGTTCTCACTTACCGATGAAACCTATGCCTTGTTCTGTTCGCTTCCTCCCGACCAGAAAGACCCATATACGATGGGTACGATCGCGGTGATGAATCAGCTCTATTGGATTACCGGAACACTTATAGGTTCTGTTCTGGGTGAGGTCATTCCATTCGAGTTGCAAGGTGTGGATTTCGCTATGACCGCACTGTTTACCGTCATCGTCGTGGATCAATTGAGGTTTTCTTCAAACAAGTCGCCTGCGGTCATAGGAGCGATGAGCTCGGTGATCTTTTTACTGCTGCTTGGTCCCGACAAATTCCTCTTGCCGGCACTTTCAGTATCGGTGGTCGCACTTTCACTTATCCCATCGCGCTTCTTAAATAGGAGTACATGATGACAACATTGTACATGGTGCTTGCCATTCTTGTAGCCGCTGGATGCACCATAGGTGTTCGCATATTGCCTTTCCTTATTTTCTCAAAGCGCAAAGAACTGCCGAAAATCATCGTGTCATTGGAACATACTCTGCCACAGGCAGTGATGATGGCATTATTATTCTATTGCATCCGGAACGTGAATTTCCAACACCTACACAATTGGACAGGAACAATCATCGCTGTCACCGTCACGGCATGCTTACATCTTTGGCGCAGAAACGTCCTGCTTAGCATTATTACCGGCACTGTGACGTACATGGTATTGCTTCAACTAGGGCTATCATGACAATTTCGAATTATTGATTGTATATGAAAGCTCTCGGTTGTATGATTCATAAGGATAAAAAGGAGGTTTGGCATGCCAAGAATTCCTATTTCTCAATATGGATACAACTTCATTGAACAACCATATGTTCCTGCCGGAGAAGACGAATACTATGTAAGAAATCAACAGATCACAGAATGGAATTGTACATGGAGACATCTCACTGACCTAGAGATTAACCGTCTCGAACAATTGGGCAATACCTGCCCGAATTGGAATGATGTACTCGTTGAAAATCCGATAGATATCGAACTGATCAAAGGGAATTCTTTCTACGGATTGGTACGGATAGGATCTATGCAGCCATTTGTAGTTGGTCACCATGATTTTTTCATACCCGAAGGAATCCGTTACAGCCATATCGTGTCCTGTGATATCGGTCGTCACAGTTCAATCCATCGTTGTGGATATCTGTCGCATTATATCATAGGCGAATTTGCAATCATTCATGAAGTTGATGAATTGGATTCTACAAATCACGCTAAATTCGGAAATGGCGTGGTGATGGAGAACGAGTCGGAGGATGTCAGGATCTGGCTTGGCATCATGAATGAAGCCGAAGGAAGAAAAATCCTTCCGTTTGCTTCAATGATCTGTGCGGACGCATGGATGTGGGCCACATATCGTGAACATCCTCAATTGATGCAACGGTTCATCGAACTAACGAATAAATGCAAAGATACTCGCCGAGGCTATTACAGTATGATCGGAGAACATGCCGTAATAAAGACTTGCAGGACGATCAAAGATGTAAATTTTGGACCGTTTGCTTATGTTAAGGGTGCGAATAAACTCAAAAACCTTACCGTTCATTCCGACGAAGCTTCTCCATCGCAAATCGGTGAAGGCGTTGAGTTAGTCAATGGCATTATCGGGTACGGATGCCATGTGTTCTATGGAGTAAAAGCCGTTCGATTTGTAATGGGGAACAACAGCAACCTGAAGTATGGAGCAAGGTTACTCAACTCGGTCTTGGGTGATAACTCGACTATTTCATGTTGCGAAGTCCTTAATTCATTGGTATTCCCGTTCCATGAACAACATCATAACAATTCTTTTCTTATCGCTGCCTTGGTCATGGGGCAATCAAATATGGCTGCAGGAGCAAATATCGGATCAAACCATAATACGCGTGGAAACGACGGAGAGTTCATTGCAGGAAGGGGATTCTGGCCAGCACTATCAAGTTCAATCAAATACAATAGCAAATTTGCTCCGTTCACGATAATTACGAAGGGAGATTATCCTAACGAGATGAATATTCCCTTGCCATTTTCACTGGTCTCCTTCCACGAGAAGAATGATTGTTTGACAGTCATGCCGGCCTATTGGTGGATGTATAACCGATATGCTTTGGAACGCAACGATTGGAAATTCAGGACACGTGACAAACGCAAACGGGTAGTGCAGCATATCGAGACCGATTATCTAGCTCCCGATACGGTCGAATACATCGTACATGCCATGGAGTTGCTCTGTTTATGGACCGGTAAGTCTGCAGTGGATTCAGGACTTTACAAGGCCTCGACAGACCAAGAGCTAAAAGAAATTGGGAAATTATTGCTCGAAGATACTACAAAACCATTTACGGGTGATGTGTATGCAAAAGGATTGGAACGTTCATCTTCACCGACGCATATCATAAAACCATGCGAAGGGTATCATGCTTATAAAGAGATGCTTATATTCTTTGCAGTGAAAACATTGCTTCGGTTCCTAGATGAAAATGAAACTGTATCCGGCCTTCAAGCATTGGAAAAGAACATACATGAATGGACCGATAACCATGAAGGGGCAAAAGATAGCATACAAGGACCGTTCGTCAATTTGGGAGGACAGATTGTCTCGGAACGGATGGTAATGCATTTGGCAGAGGATATTGTCAATGGTTCGATAGCAAGTTGGGAACAGGTCCATGAACGATACGATGTTTGGTGGATTGAATACCCGATGGTTAAACTTGCCTGTGCATTGCGCGTGTTGAATATGTTCGTATCACAATCAACGGTTGCAGAGTCATGGAATGATTTCATAACTATTTTCAAGAACTTGTGTGACCTCAATGCTTCTGAAGTACTTAAGACTCGGAAGAAGGATTATGACGAGCCGTTCAGGAAATGCACTTACAGGAATCTCGAGGAAATGACAGCGGTATTGGGAAAGCCAGAAGAAAACAGCTTCGTACATACTACCGCAGAAAGAATGGAGGCGATGAAGAGCCTTGCCCAACGCTTCTTTTCATGGGCTTGATATGTTACAATCAGAGCAGGATAGAAACGGCCACATGAAAGGAGGACTTTGAGTATTCATGCAACAACCATCTGACCCGGTAATTTTCGATGAGGGAATCTTCTTGGATTCTTGGGAGATCAGCCATGAGGATAATCGGGATTTTTTGGAATTGTGTGCGCTTTCCGGTAAAGTGACCGACTCATTATCAGATGGGTTGAACAGACTCGATAAAAATACTCTAAAAGAACTCGGTGCTGATTTGTCGGTGCCATTGAAATCTTCGATGGCAAAGACACAATTAATTGAGCTCATAACTGAAGCGATAACTACGTCATTTGCCGATTTTATCGTGTATCTTCCTGTGGCAAACCTCAGATTTCTTTTACGATTCAAAGAACAATCAATAAATGTAATTCCAAAAGAGGCAATGCTATATAGAGATATTTCCCATACCCATAACTTGGGATATTTGTTTTTATTCGATACTGGGGAATACTATACTGCTGTGTTGCCAAGTGTTTTGCGCAAGATGTTTCTTGAACTTGATACCGATTCATTGTTTTCGATGGCCGAACTTCACCAACGGCTTGCCGGTTATGCGGTGTCATTGACAAATTTATACGGAGTGCTCGATATCGATCAATTTGCAAAAGTGTGGAACCGTTATGAGAGTGAGTTGTTGACTCCTGCTCAAATCGGAGACGAAATGGGATTCTTGGCTTTTACTTGGTATGCTTTCTGGTATTCTGATGAACTGATCATATCGTCTTATTTTGATTCGGAAGAAATGCTCGCCCAGTTCATGGCGAAAGTCCATGACATCCCCTATTATGTGCCAACGAAAGATGAGTTGCGTGAGTATTTCTCAGACCCATATAACGACAGATCTCCTGCCGTACGCGAGATGCGAGAGTTTCTATCGGGCTATGATCTGCCTGCGAAAGAAGACATCGATGATCTACTGGCTGATCTCGCCGATGTTTGTATAGCTGATAGCGGTATGGACAATGCTTTGGATCTGTTGCAGGAATACGGAGTACTGTTCAGGGATTATGAAGATGCAACCAAATTCACCCAGCTGTATACCGAGCTCGATAGCCAATCACGCAAATGGAATCTTCGTGGCCATACGAAAGACAGCGATAATACGGCCAGCCATTACAATAGAAACTAATGTTCAACGCGGTTTTGTACGTCTCTGAATATCTGTAATAAAGGATCCCACCATGATGAGGCATATTTCCCCATGCCTATGCCTCGTATTTTTTTAATTCTGTATCGTACTAATGTATCGGCTGGCTTCCTGCATAAAATGGCAAGATCCTTTAAGATGGTATCTTTGATTTTTTGTGCTGTGTATGCGGGATTTGCATGGGCTCCTTCCGGGACTTCCTCGATAATATCGTGAATGATGTTGAATCGTTTCAGATCTCTCGCGGTAATCTTCATCGCCTCGGCAGCTTCTTTAGCTCGTGAAGGATCACGTAATAATATGGAAGCATACCCTTCGGGAGTAATTACCGAGTAGACAGCATTTTCCAGCATATATAATTTATCTCCTATCCCGATTCCCAACGCTCCGCCACTACCGCCTTCGCCGGTGATGAAACAAATGATAGGAGTTTTTAACATTGAAAATTCCTTTAGATTCCGGGCGATTGCTTCACCTATTCCGCGCTGTTCTGATTCGAGTCCGGGATAGGCTCCGGGCGTATCGATAAAACAAATGACCGGACGATGGAATTTTTCAGCTTGTTTCGCCAAACGCAACGCTTTGCGATATCCCTCCGGATTACTCATCCCGTAATTGCGTAGTACATTTTCCTTTAAGTTTGATCCTTTTCGATTTCCAATTATCGTGACTTGGTACCCGCCGATTGTGCCGATACCTCCGATCATCGCCGGATCGTCCTGATAATAACGATCACCGTGAAGTTCCATGAAATTTTCACATATCAACTTGATGTATGTGTCAACTCCAGGACGACATTGTTGCCTTGCCAGCAATACACGATCCCATGACGATCTGGAAGGAGATGGAGCTTCGACATCGACCATGTTCTCCATCGTCCCGACTGAAGATACGAGATCTCCCTGTTCACCTGAAATTACTTGTGTTTCTTCTTTTTTCGGCACATTCCTCATCGTACGTTTTATCTTCTTGTATTGATGCATCCCTAATAGATACGCTAGCGTTTCTTTTAACTTTCGTCTGTCTACGATGGCATCTACAAATCCTCTTTCCAATTGGAATTGGGCAGTTTGGAAACCAGCCGGCAGACGTTCGCCGATCGTTCCTTCAATCACGCGCGGACCGGCGAAACCGATAAGTGCTCCCGGTTCGGCTAAGATTACATCTCCGAGCATGGCAAACGAAGCGGTTACTCCGCCGGTCGTGGGGTTTGTGAGAATGATGAATAAGGGGATTCCCAACCGATCGAGTAATGCTGCCGCACTACTTGTCTTTGCCATCTGCATGAGGGAGAAGATTCCTTCTTGCATCCTTGCGCCACCCGATGCCGTACAAATTATGACGGGGGTGTGTTCTAATGCTCCTTTGAACATTGCCTGGGTGATTTTTTCTCCGACGACAGAACCCATTGAACCACCCATGAACCTGAATGACATCACGGCGAGAATAGCCTTATAAGAACCGATGGTGCAACTACCTGTAATTACAGCATCGGTCAGATCCGAGCGTTTCTGATTCTGGGCAATCTTTTCAGCGTACCCATCAATGCCTATCGGATTAGAAGAAGTCAGTTCACCGGCAAACTCGATGAATGAATCTGAATCGGTAAGCAGTGTTATTCTTTGCCGGGGATCGATATCGAGATGATGGGTGCAATCATTGCAGATGCCCCATTCGGATGCGAGAGCTTGTCCTTTTATCACATGACCACAACGTGGGCAATTGTCTTCTCTAAGCATAGGCTTTCTTCCTGGTTTGCGATTTTTGGACTGACATAACCTGATCGAATAGATTGGTTGAAAATTGCCCTGTCTTGAATTGCATGGTGTCCAAGACTTGAAGTTGTTGGTCGCGGTTTGTTACGATTCCTTCGATTACCAACTCCTGCAATGCTCGTTTCATCACGCGAATACTATGGTTCCTATGTGATGTGTGTACAATGATCTTTGCTAATAGGTGATCATAATGGCACCCGATAGAGTAATGTGAGTATATATGACTGTCAATTCGCACCCAAGGGCCGCCACAAGGAATATAGTTTTCAATTTTTCCAGGAGACAAAGCATTGATCCTACATTCCAATGCATGACCGGTCAATGTTACTTCTTCTTGTGAAAAAGGCAAGGCTTCTTTGTCGGCAATGTGTATCTGTTGCTGCACGATATCGATACCACAGACCATTTCAGAAACTGGATGTTCAACTTGCAGGCGGGTATTGACCTCCATGAAATAAAATTCATCGTTATATAATAAGAATTCCACAGTACCGGCACCTCTGTACCCGATGTGTTTGAAAATCTCTATTGCCGCATCGGTCATCCGTACTTTAGTTTTTTCATCAAGTGCTGCACACGGACTCTCTTCAATGAGTTTTTGATGATGGTGCTGTACCGAACAATCCCGTTCTCCAAGATGAATGACATTACCAAAAGAATCTGCAAGCAATTGCACTTCAACATGACGGGCATTCCCTATGAATTTTTCCAGAAGGAGATTCCCGTCAGCGAAATATGAAAGGGCTTCCTTGGTAGCGGCAGCAAACATTTCAGGCATCTGTGAACGATTTTCTATTATTCGCATCCCCCTGCCTCCGCCACCTGCGGCAGCTTTGAGGATTACCGGGTATCCCACTGCCTCGGCGTATGACAATGCTGTTTGCATATCAGCAAGAGGACCTTCACTTCCTATGGTGGTGGGAACCCCTATTGCTTTAGCAATTCTCTTAGCTTCAATCTTATCTCCCATCAGTGCTATCGTTTCGGAATCCGGGCCGATGAAAATCAGGCCGGAGTTTTCAGTTGCTTTGGCGAACCTACTGTTCTCAGATAAAAATCCGACACCTGGATGAATTGCATCACATCGAGTCAGACATGCTGCAGTAATGATATTTGAACCGTTAAGATAACTGTCAGCAGGAGTTGGCCCTCCAATACACACCGCTTCATCTGCCATTTTTACATGAAGCGAATCAACGTCTGCATTTGAATAGACAGCCACAGACCGTATCCCTAGGTCCCTGCAAGCCCTGATTATCCTCAAGGCGATTTCTCCACGATTAGCGATGAGAATTGAACGAATCATATCCGGCGTACCTCAAATAACGGTTGTCCGAATTCTACCATCGCGCCTTGCTTTGCCAATACCTTCACTATCTCACAAGGGAATTCCGCTTGGAGTTGATTCATCATCTTCATCGCTTCAATGATGCATAACACGTCACCCGTAGCTATGGTGCGACCCACTTCGATAAACGGCGGGGCATCGGGAGATGGAGTAAGATAAAAAGTCCCTACCAATGGGGATTCAATAATATCCGGCGAGTTTTCTGTCACACGATGGTTAGCTACCGGTTGTTGCGATGGAGGGACGACCGGGGGCAAGTTTGGCTCGTTCGCCCGCTTTAATTTCACTGTATAAGAAGCACATTGTAGTTCTAACTCGCTTAAAGTGCTATGTTCAAATTCTTCGATTATCGTATGTAAATCTAAACTATCCATAGCTTTATCCTTCTAATAGTTGTTCGTACGTGTAATTTTATTTTAACGATATATGTGTTTATAGTCAATATTGACAAAAAATAATAAAATGTAATTAATAATAGAGGGCTGTTGATGTGAAAACTGGAGAACCATGCTGTGGTTCGAAGATACTATATGATGAATGGAGGGCAAAGTTGACACAACAATCAATCAATGCGGGGATAGTGGCCATCGGAGCCTACGTTCCTCCAAGGAGAGTTTCAAACGAAGAGTTGGCGAACCAAGTTGAAACCAGTGATGAGTGGATTTTTTCCCATACCGGTATCAAATACCGACACTTAGCCGATGAAGATATGGCAACGAGTGATCTTGCAATCGCTGCTCTTCGTAAGATGCAAGACGACCATAACATCGATCTGTGCACGATCGATGCAATCATAGTTGCAACAGCGACCCAGGATTTTGTCGGGTTTCCTTCGACCGCATGTGTTGTTCAAGGCAAATTAGGACTGACACCGATCGCTGCGTTCGATCTTGCCGCGGGTTGCACTGGATTTATCTATGCATTGGAAGTGGCAAAAGGTTTGATCATGAGCAAATCAGCGAGGCGAATCGCGGTAATCGGTGCTGAAAAACTCTCAGCAATCACTGATTGGACCGATCGTGATACTTGTGTGTTATTCGGTGACGGAGCCGGCTGTGTGCTTATTGAATCCAGAGACAGTCAAATATCAGGTATCGTTGACAGCGTACTTCATTCCGAGGGGAGCGGAGCATCGTATCTATGCATACCGAGCGGAGGTTCATCCAGGCAATCAATCGTGGACGGATCTGATCCGCATAAAATCCACATGGATGGTAGGGCTGTCTATAATTTTGCTGTGCGTGTAATGGGCTCGGTGATCGAAGAATTGCTTGAACGAAATGACTTGACAATCGATGATATCGATTGGATTATCCCGCACCAAGCCAATAGCCGGATAATAATGGCAGCTTCCAAACGGTTAAAAGTCGATATTGATAAATTTTATATGAATATCTTGGAATATGCCAATACCTCTTCAGCATCCATACCGATCGCCATGAGTGAAATGTGTGGAAAAGGGCTGTTACGAAAAGGGAATAAAATCATCACAGTCGGATTCGGAGCTGGCCTCACGTATGGAGGTAATTATATCATATGGTAACCTTTGGAGCACTGTATCCGGGTCAAGGATCACAATATCAACAGATGGCACTTGATTTCTACGAACGGTCAAAAGCAGTACGTCAGCTGTTTGAATTCACCAGTGAATGTTCGAAAATCAATATGCATACATTGCTGTCCGAAGGATCTCAAGAAGAGTTACAGCAAACAACCAATACACAATTGGCTATCACCTTGGCCAATCGTAGCGCCTCCATTGTACTTGATGAGATGCAAATTTTCATTCCATTGGTTGCCGGTTTTAGTCTGGGCGAACTTTCAGCATTGGCGACATCAAAGATAATTGATGATCAGAGCCTAATAACGATTGTCATTGAACGGGCAAGATTAATGAAACAGGTGATACGGTCCTCCTCTTCGTTGTATGGAGAACTTGGAATGGTGGCTGCGATCGGCTTGAGCTATCCCGAAGTCGAAGCAGTGGTAACATCATCCAGGTTGGACCACATATACTGTTCGAACGACAATAGCCCGACACAGGTTGTAATAGCCGGGGCAAAACAAGAATTGGATGAAGCGAGCGATCTGCTGAAAGCCGCTGGCGTAAGGAACATCATACCTTTGAAAGTCTCAGGTCCATTTCATACTCCTTTGTTGAACTCTGCTGTGGAACCTTTTTCATCATTCCTAGAAACAATTCCGTTTAATGATCCAAACATTACCGTAATCTCATCGGTATCAGGAGAACAGATTTCCAGTGGATCACAAGCCCGACTCCTTTTGGCAAGACAGTTAGCCAATCCAGTTCGATGGACGCAAGCCATGAAGACCATAGAAACCTTCATGCAGAAAACCGAAACCAACGGATTGCTCGAAGTAGGTCCGGGAATGGTACTCACAAAGTTATGGAGAAGCTATTCAGATGCTATCCCGGTATTTTCTGCAGGAAGTATGCAAAAGATTGAGAGCATCATGGCAATCAAGGAGATGAATGAAGATGAATGATCATGACTCAACGATGGAACATAAGAGAAATGTATTGGTTACCGGAGGATCGAAAGGCATCGGAGCGGCTATTGTCGAACAATTCATCAAGGAAGGGGACATGGTTTGGTACCTAAGTCGCTCACAGAGTGAACATGAATCGAGATGGATCTCAATTGCTGCTGAACATACAGGGAACGTGAAGCATGTGCCCTGTGATATGGCCGATAACCATTCGATAGAACAGGCTTTGGATACAGTGATGGCTGAAGCCTCTTGGATCGATGTGCTTGTAAATAACGCCGGTATCACACGTGACGGCCTCATCATGAGAATGAAAGATGAAGCATGGGACGAAGTGCTCCAAGTGAATTTAAAGGCAATGTTTATCACTTGTAGGAAAATCAGCAGGGTAATGGCCTCAAGACGTTCAGGGTCGATAATCAACATGTCTTCAATCGTTGGAATAACTGGTAATGGTGGTCAAACAAATTATGCTGCTTCGAAAGCTGGAATTATCGGCTTTTCAAAAAGCCTGGCCCGCGAATTAGCCAGCCGATCAGTACGGGTCAATATCGTAGCCCCCGGTTTTATCAAGACTTCCATGACAGATATTCTATCCGAACAGATTCAAGATTCATTACGCGAAAACATTCCCTTAGGAAGAATAGGGACCCCTGAAGAGGTCGCCAAGGCGGTACTGTTCCTTGCTTCTGGGGATGCTTCTTATATTACCGGACAGGTAATAGCCGTTGACGGCGGCATGGCAATGTAAGGGAGGGCGAGATCAATGTTTTGTGACTTTGGCAGGCGAGTAGTAGTGACCGGGATGGGCACGGTTAATCCACTTGGCCACTGTATAGGTGAATTTTGGGAAAATATCAAAGCAGGGAAATCAGGTATCGGCGTACTGACAAAATTTGATTGCACAGATTATCCATCTAAAGTAGCCGGTGAAATCCACGATTTTGACCCTTCCGACCTGTTGGATAGGAAAGAACTCAGATCGATGGCTGACTTTACCGTCTATGCGATGCATGCCGCCGCGCAGGCGATGGGACAAGCTCGGCTCGGACCGAACGGGGAAGGTGGTTTTGATCCCTGTTCGGCAGGAGTGTTCATCGGAAATGGTATCGGCGGATTTGAAATAGTTGAAGATAATTTGAGGAAACTATTCGAAAGAGGGCCTCGAGCAGTAGCACCACTCACGATTCCAAAATTAATTGCAAACGAAGCTGCTGGAAATATTGCGATCCGGTATGGTATCAAAGGACCATGCCTGACCAAAGTGACAGCATGCGCATCCGGGACCGATGCGATTGGTGAAGCTTTCCAAGCAATCAAGTGTAATATGGTCGATCTGGCAATTACCGGTGGAACTGAGGGAGCCATAACAGAATTGGCAGTATCGGGTTTTTGCAGATTGCAAGCTCTTTCGACCGCTTATAACGATGTTCCGACACAGGCATGCAGACCATTCGATAACGATAGGGATGGATTTGTAATCGGAGAAGGTTCGGGAATATTAGTACTTGAAGAATTCGAACATGCAAAAAAGAGAGGGGCTCCGATATTGGGTGAAATCACCGGATATGGTGCCACTTGCGATGCGTATCATCTCACAGCACCTGATCCCGAAGGCTCCGGAGCTTCGAGAGCGATGCAAATTGCGATGAAGATGGCCAACATTGCACCTGAAGAAGTCGATTATATCAATGCCCATGGAACATCGACACAAGCAAATGATGTCATGGAAACCAAAGCGATCAAGCATGCGTTCAAAGAACATGCATACAAGTTGAAGGTTTCATCGACAAAGTCGATGACTAGCCATCTTATTGCTGCGGCAGGAGCGGTCGAGGCAATAATAACAATCCTAGCATTAAGAGATCAATTTTTCCCCTGTACTCTTAACATAACAAACCCTGATCCAGAATGTGACCTTGATTATGTCCCGAACCAAGGGCAATATGGTAGTATTCGTAATGCATTAAGCGAATCACTTGGCTTCGGAGGTCATAACGGTGCGTTAATCTTCAAAAGAGTCTGAGAACAGAGCTTGTTATGATTTACTTGGAATATAGCGGAGGAAGAGTCTGAAAATGAAGGATGAGTATCAGGAAATTAAAGAATTGTTGCCACACCGTGAACCATTTCTATTAGTGGATCGTTTGGTTGCCGTCGATGAACATGGTTGCATTGCCGAACATCTTTTTCGAGGTGACGAACAATTCTTTAAAGGCCATTTCCCACATTATCCGGTGGTTCCGGGGGTACTGTTGATTGAGATGATGGCTCAGAGCGGAGGTGCGGGACTGAGGGAGTTCGGAATATTGCCTTCCGATTCACTGTTTATGTTAGGTACTGTTGAGAAAGCAAAATTTAGACACCAAGTTCGCCCCGGAAATCTTGCAGTGATCGAAATTACTAATCTTCGGGTCTCTCAAGTGATGATTCGGCAGAGTGGAATCGTGAAGGTCAACGGACGAGTGGCTGCGGAAGCTACTTGGATGTGTCTTGTCGGTTCACGACAATAGGGGGTATCCATGGTAATTGTTCCTAAAATCTTAAGAAATGTATCACTGACGGCCCATCCTAAAGGATGTGAGCTTTCAGTGCGAAACCAAATTGATTGGGTACGTCAGCAGCTTGAGCAACACTCTGATACGCGTTATCAACTGCCACATACGAATTTCTTCCCGAAAAAAGTCCTCATAGTAGGAGGGTCTACCGGATATGGTTTGGCATCAAGGATTGTAGCAGCTTGTGTCGGCAAAGCCGATACTATCAATGTTTCGGTTGAACGAGAGCCATCCGAGACAAAAACAGCGACGCCTGGATGGTACAACACTACCGTTTTCGAACGATATGCAAAAACACATGGACTAAAGGCTGTCTCAGTGCTCAAGGATGCGTATGCAAAAACGACAAAAGCCGAAGTGGCCTCCCTTATTGCCAAGCATTTCGGAACGATCGACTTATTGATCTATAGCCTGGCGTCTCCTGCAAGGACAGACAGCTCCGGAACGACCTATCGCTCAGTAATCAAGCCTATTGGCAATCAGTATGGCGCGCTATCTGTTGATGTTACTACGGGTATGGTATCAAAAGTAATCGTTGAACCTGCCGATCAAAGCCAGATAGAAGAAACCGTGAAGGTCATGGGCGGGGAAGACTGGAATGATTGGATCACATATCTATTGCAATGCAATCTTCTCTCCGATGGCTTTAAAACGGTTTCTTATTCATATATCGGACCAGAATTGACATATCCGATCTATCGTTCGGGAACTATAGGCAAAGCAAAGGAAGACTTGGAAAACAGCGCAAGATTGTTGAATGAAACATTGCAGAGCGTTAATGGGTCTGCCTATGTATCAGTCAACAAGGCCCTTGTCACTCGGGCAAGTGCAGTAATCCCGGTCGTCCCGTTGTATATAGCTTTGCTCTATCGAGTGATGAAAGATTTGAATCTCCACGAAGAATGCATCCATCAAATATACCGTCTATTTTCCGAACGATTGTATACTGGTACATCAATTCCTCTGGATGAAAAAGGCAGAATCCGTATCGATGATTGGGAGATGTCCGATTCGGTGCAACAAGCTGTACATCTGCTCTGGTCTGCCCAAAGTGAAGGGCAGGCTATCATCGGTGGTGACCTGGAAGGATTTATCACCGAATATGCCAAGATTCATGGATTTGGATTTGATGAGATTAATTATTCGGAGGATATAGATCCTCGTATCATTTAGCAGGAAAAAATAGTAGAAAAAAATACTATACATATGTTATCATGTTCGTATGAACGTGGTAGAAAAGCTTGATATTCTTTCGCGCGACGCACAATACGATTTGTCATGTGCATGTGGAACAAAAAATCCTGCCGAACACCGTAAAAAAAGTACCGGTGATACTTGGTTGTACCCGGTTACGGTGGCAAATGGCGGTACTGGGATCATGCTTAAAACCCTCATGTCAAATGTGTGTACCAATGATTGTTTATATTGCCCTTTGCGTAATACGATGGATACCCGTCGGGTCGGATTGATTCCAGACGAATTGGCTTCTTTCTTCATGGACCTTCAAAGAAAGCGTAAATTGATCGGCATGTTTCTAAGTTCAGGTGTAATCGGAAGTCCTGATGCTACCATGGAGAAATTGACTGCTACCGCTGAAATCTTACGAAAGAAATATCGATATCGTGGATATGTGCACATCAAGATAATACCAGGGTCTTCAACCGCAGCAATTGATAAGGCTCTTTCATTAGCTTCTGCAGTATCATTGAATATCGAGACACCCGGAGCAAAGTTTTTCTCAAAATTATCAGAAAAGAAACAGTTTGAAACCGACATTATCGAACCGTTGAAGTACATTGCGCACATGACAGCCAACGATGCGCCCTTTGCCAAGATACACAAGACCAGCCAATTCATAGTAGGCGCCTCAGACGAATCAGATCGCGACATCCTATCCTATACATGGGCGATGTACAAAAAACTATCGTTTCACAGATTATACTTTTCCGCATATCAATCAGGATTGGGAGATCCTTCAATCCCCGGTGAACAGAATCGGATCATCCTTCCGGACCACATTGATGATCAAACACTATTCCCTTTCGAACCAAGAAGAAAAGACGGTTCGTTGTTGATAAGGGAACACCGATTGTATCAAGCCGATTACTTATTCAGACAGTATGGTTTTTCTTTTGATGATCTGTTATTTGAACAAGCAGGCAATTTGGATCTCAACATAGATCCAAAGCAACTATGGGCTAACAGACACCCTGAATTTTTCCCCGTATCGCTTTCCAAGGCGTCGAAAGAAGAATTGTTACGAGTTCCCGGATTAGGGCCGATTTCCGTAGGAAGAATTCTGAAAGCTCGTAAATGCATGAAGGTACGATCGCTCGACACATTGAAAATACCCCAACATTTAGTTCAGAAAGCAGAAACTTTTATAACCCATTGATTGTTGTTGTCATTACAAGAACTAAACATTATAGTTAATTTACTGAATCGGAAAGGGGTAGAAACATCCAATCGGCGGGCCATAGAATACAAAAAAGACCTCTAATCATACTCATGCTTACACTTATGGGCAGTATGCTTGCAGCTGTAACCACTGAAATGGAGTTCGGAGGTCAACAATGGAGAGTAAAAACTTCTCATGGCCCTGTCGCTCCTGGTCCGAACTATTGGTCCAACTCATCGCAGTCGGTATGGCTCGATGATCAAGGAATGCACCTTACCATTTCCAAACGAGACGAGATATGGTATGCAACCGAAATCTTTACCAGGGCACCGTTGGGATATGGTACGTACGTATTTACTGTTGACAGTGATTTTTCAGCCTATGATCCGAATATTGTAGCAGGATTCTTTACGTGGGACACCCAAAATGTAGAGGCGAATAGGGAAATTGACATTGAATTTGCATCATGGGGGATCCCTCAGAATATGTATGGGCAGTATGTTGTTCAACCATTCACTTCTCCTGATCGGATTAAATTATTCAACCCTAAAATGCAAGGAACATACTCGACGCACAGAATCGTGTGGACTCCATCAATATTACAATTCGCCAGTTGGCATGGAGCTATCGATCCTGAAAGTCCTGAAGCCTTCTCAAACTTGATGGCCGAATGGACTTTCAATGGTCAGATACCAACCGAGGGAAGGGCGCGATTTAGAATCAACCTTTGGTTATTCCAGGGAAGAGAACCGGCAAGTGAAGCAACCACCGTTCTTACTATCAAGTCTTTTTCTTTCGTTCCTTGGCAGTGACTGTTGTTGGTGGTATTGACGGCCCAAAGCCTTTTCTTACCTGCGCCCCCCAACCTTTGCCTTTTTTCATCGCGCTGAAAAACCCCGAGACTCTCCAAAAACTGATAAGCTGCCTGACTCCAAAATTCTCTATCACCGCCATCGTAAGTAATTTGAACACGTCCCTGGTACCATAGATATTGCGATCCATATCCGCAACGTATACGGAAGAAATGGAAACCAATACTCCTAACAGTATGGTCGTTGAAAATAAAAGCAGCGCTAATGGTAGATCCAATAATCCAACAATAGCGGCAACAGCCACCATCATCAGTCCTTGAGTCTCAATAAATGGTCCGATCAGCTCGAAAAGGAAATAATAGAGCATCGATACCATTCCCAGTCTTCCATAACGCGGGTTCGCGATTATTCTACGGTGAAACAAAAGAATATCTATTAAACCGCGATGCCAGCGGTCTCGTTGACGATGAAGAATTTTCATCGTTTCCGGCACCTCTGTCCAACAGTTGGCATTGAATGCATAATCCACGCTATACGGTAATTTCATTTCTCGCATATATCTCGATAGGCGGACAACCAGTTCCATGTCTTCTCCGACAGTATCCTTTCTATAACGTCCGCTTTTAGTAAGATATCCACCGGTACGGATAGTCCTTTCCCGATTAAAGATTCCAAATGCTCCCGATATGATTAATAAGAGATTCATATGGGCCCAACCGACTCTCCCTGCCATGAACGCCCGCGTGTATTCCAATGATTGCAAACGGGCCAAGAATTTTTTCGGGAGTGCAATATGTTCTAGATACCCATGTTCAACCGTACAGCCATTTGCAGGACAGATGTTCCCTCCTGCGGCAACACATTCCACAGGGGCATCGATCATGGTTGAAACTGCCTTGAGCAGTGCGTTGCTTTCTAACAACGAATCCGCATCGATTCCACAGAAAAACTCTTTCGATGCGATATTCAATCCCATGTTCAATGAATCAGCTTTGCCTCCGTTCATCTTGTCAACCACAATAAGATTCGGGATATCCTTGTTAGTGTATATGCCCCTGAGCTGTCGCGTATGCAATCGCCTGCGCACAAACATATCCCGCTTTTCAAGATTATAATAATTGATCAGCGTATTGAGTGTATCGTCCTTTGAACCGTCATTTACAACGATGAGTTCAAAATCAGGATAGTACTGATTGAGTAAAGAGTTCGTGCTTTCCACGATGTTTACCATTTCGTTGTATGCAGGTGCTATAATCGAGATGGATGGCAACATGCCTTTGGTAAAAAGGAACCGATAATCTTTTGTCTCCCACAAACGTGCTTGAACACGGGCTCCATGGATTGAAACAGCCAGAACAGAGAGGTATATGACGTTGATAATGATTGAATAGAACATGAGAAGATAGTTGAATCGAACGATATAAAGTCGACCGATTTCACTCCATGTCAAGGACACCAACGAAGAGAATTCACTTGCAAGTACCACAATCGGAAAGAACAGCAATAGTGCGATGAGGATGATTGCCAGTTGCAGCCTTTTAGGAGGTTCCGAGTGGAGCTTTGGTGTTTCAGTAACTTTAATCTTAGTTGAAAATCCAAATGATTGCTGAAGGCGCTTGTCCAGATAATACTTTATCTCAGCACGAAGATACGGTTGGTGTATGGTGGCGGTTTTGAGTACCTTGATGAGAGTTTTTTCAATATCCGGATCTTTATTTCGATTGAGGAAGAACAACATGGCACTTGTGTGATGTGCTTTAATAAGCTCATTGATCAATTGAACTATATTATCTTTATCATTTCCATTGATTCTCGAAAGGTAGTGTTCAATTCGGTTTTCAAGGACTTTTGCTAGAATCTCCCTATTTCGTTTCACGTTGCATTGTATAAACAGGCTTCTGATTTCCAAAAGGGTTGATGGATCATTTGTTGTGATTTCAGAAAGACATTGAACGATGATCCCATGCAACGCTTTGTACTTTGCGTAATATAGGATGCGTCGGATCTGATTCTCTTGTGGAGTTGTTGCCAAAGCTTGAACAACATGTGCTAGTGTCAATCTGTTTGTACTGTCTAGAAATGATTGTTCCAATAATTCTTTTGGAAAATGTTTTAACAAAGCTGCCAACGCATACGCCTTTCCCGCAGTACGTTTTTCCGACGCGATTGAAACTAGGTAACTTTTAAACTCTTTTACGGGGTAGTACAATGCGAAAGAACAGATCAGATTACGCATATATGAACGTCGATTTCCAAGATGGCGAACAGCATAACGTTTGAAATCATCTCCGAAGGTGTGAAGGATCGCAGTCAATCGTTTTCGAATCCAGTGATTGGATTTACGCAACTTACTCACAATAACTCCTATCGACTTCTTTACTTTCTGAAGTGATAAGGCATGGGCGAGCTGAATAATGACTACCGGATGGTTTTCTTTCAGCAATGCTTCTAGAAGTGCCTCTCGAACGATTTTACTTTCAAGATATTTCAAGTTAGCTGCAGCCTGAGCTCTTCTTACATAAAAATGTGACTTCAGTTGTTTCAATTGACTGGTACACAAGCCGCTATTGAGCAGCAGTTCCCGCATATGGACTTCTTGGGAAGAAGGAAGTTCAATATGTTCGCGTAGTTTCTTGTAGATAGGAAACAACTCTTGTGGATCGATACTATCGATATCTATCTCTTCGTTGATTATCTGTTGTTCCAGTTTTGATTCAAACTGGAGCCTTTTTGTTTTGCGTCGTTCCTTTCCCCACCGCACGAGAAAAGTAAAGGCAAACATGAAGAGATTCAGGAAGAATAAACCGATTGTTAATGGAATAGCCACCGAATCCGCCATGTCATCCTTCCCGTTCTGCTGAGATTTTTTCAAAATAACCTACTATTCCCAGCAACTCAGCCATCATAACAGGCTTTTGGAGGAAATGTGTGATTCCTAATCCCATTGCCCGTTTTACAGACGTCTCATTTTTATTCGCGGACATCATGATAAATGGTACTCGTTTTTTTCCAGAGGTTGCCAAGAGTTCTTTACGTAAGGTAAATGAGCTTACCTTTGGAATCATCATCTCGGAAATGACCAGGTCAAACGAAACCTCATCCAAGAGCCTCCTTGCAGATAATCCGTTGGTTACCGTAGTAACCTGATACTTTTGTCGCTCCAGATTTCTTTGGATGATATCCCTTTGAATACCCTGTTCATCGATAAGTAAAATTGAGAACGCTGATTTTGTACCGATTGTCTGACTTGAATCATAGATAAGAGAATTCCTGCCTCTCTTTTTAGCCAACCTGAGTCTAAACCGAGCTGTTTGAGTGACAATCTGTTTCAGAAGAACGATATCTTTTTCCTGTGGCGAAGTAATCTCGTCAGAATAAAACACTCCCATCGAGACAGTGGTCGGAACAATGTATTTTTCTGAATCTGCAACGCTATTGCGTAAGGTATTTGCTTTTTCTATGGCTTTAATTTTAGAAATCTGAGGTAGAAAGATTGCGAACACACCACCTTCCAACCTGAATTGACGATCCAATTCTCCTAATGCTTCGGCTACGATCGAGGCTGTAGTGCGCATCGTATTGTCTCCTTCCGTACTTCCGAAATCGAGGTTAATATCGGCAAGGTTATCGATACTTAGGAGAAACAATGCGAATGGATACGGCTGTTCCTGATATTTTCTCAATGTATCATCGATGAAAAGATCATAGAAATTCTGATTGAATAGTTTTGTTACGGGACATCGAGCCAATGTCTCCTCGATATGTTTCAAATTATTTTCAAGTTCAGTTTTCTGCACCTCCAGAACTTGATATTTACTTGTGAGAATATCGCGTTCTTTCTGTGCGTCCAATACGACTGATTCATATGCTTTTGGAAGCGGGATTGCATATTGCCTGCTGATTTGTTCAGCCAATGAATTGGCAGCGATAAGCCAAGGAGCCCCCTTCTTTTGTCTCACTTGTTCAAAAAAAGCATCCCACATCTGCTCTTCAGGCAGTTCAATCCGTCCGATCGTCTTAGTGCTGTAATTTATGATAAATGGTGATTTGGCAAATACTTCGCGAACTGCTTTTCCACCATAGAGATGATAATAATGTTGTAACACTCTTTCACATAATCGAGTGTAACCGCCTTCTTGAACCAGTCGTTCCTGCAAAGGCTTTAAGAAAAATCCACATGTTAGATTCATTAATAATTCAATATTTTCTTTGATATTGTCCTTGATAACAGACCCGTGTTGCGGGCATATCAGCTCAATTTCATAGGCAAGTAATTGATTCATGACCGGTGAGAGGATTTCATGCGAAGGCATGTAGGTTTCATGAAACGGTATCATTGAAGCCGGGTAATCTTCATTTGCGTACAGTTCCCATTGCTCGGTGACCGCTCCGAAAAGGTCTCCGGAGATCAAAGCTCTCTGCGTGGGAAGATATGTCATTATCGCACCGGGAAAGTGAAGATAAGGAGCATAAAGAAATTGGATAAATGAACCATCTGCAAGCTGATAACGAAACTGATTCTGGTTTACCAAATAGAAATCGCTCTTAATTCCGTAATAAGCGATAAGCATCGCTGAACGTTCATGGCAACAAATCTCTCCTTTGAAACCATGTTGCTCGAACATCGGGATTGCGGCACACAGATCAGGATCTTGATGACTCGCAACTATAGCATCGATAGACTCGATTGGAATCAATTTTTTAACTTGGTTGATCACCTGTTCGCCATCGATTACCGAACCAGGATCAAATAATAACGCGCTATCACCTTGAATTAGCAAATACGGATTGCAATATAAGGTCCCCTTGGGTGTACCTGAACCAACCCACCATAGACCACTTTTCAATTCGACAGGTTCTGACACATTGACAGTCAATTCCTAATCCTCCTCTGCCACGCCGTAAAAATACTGCTGCAATATCGGAAAACTTTGTTTCAATCTTTGATGGTAGGTAGGTTGGTTCCAAAAAATCCATTCCATCACGAAGGGATCCGAAGAACCTTGTACCGGCAGACTGTCAACGACGCGTTGCTTTTTCATATCGACTATGATCGTTGAAATCGCAATGCCATCAGAGATGGTGGTTGATAACACGTCCCGTTCCGGATCACTGAAGAAAGTTCTTTGGTCATCAAGCACTGTTGCTTGTGATGGATCGGAGACATTCATCCTGGTCCAGGGAATTCGAATCGTAATATGATTATCATTTTTCCACCAATGTGAACCAGGCATATCCATCGGCCCGAATCTCAGGTGGCTCGAATCTTCAAACTTTGCCGGAATCGGATTCCCGTCAGCCAATGCTCTTGCTTTGTTGACAAGCTTTTCCATTGTTTGAAATCGAGCTGAGTGTTCAAGTGTTTGATAGCTTGCAAAGTGATATTTAGTATAATCATACGGTGGTATTACCAATAATCGGCTACTTTCTTCTCCGTCGAGAACGATTAAATACTCCATTCCGGAAGGAGCGAGCGCATCAATATTCGAAAGATATTTTACCTCTCCACGTGCTCGATCATATGTATCCACTCCGATGAACAATGGCCTGGACGTCAGATCGTTCTGATTACTGAGCTCGATATCAATCCAAAGGTACGACACATCACTGCGCACATCGATGTGCTTGATCAATCCGTTTCCTGACAAACTTGCTTGCACTTTCGCTGGCTTAACAGATTCCAAAGCCATAAGGCCATAATTCTGTTCGGGATCGATGGCGTTGTGCCAAAGAATATGGCGATCATAGGGTATCATATACGGTTCGGTAACCCATGTTTTCTTTGCCCATTCATCCATCCACTCAAAAATGATTCCACCCGCATACCCCTCTCTACGCATTGCTTCAAACATTCGGATGATGCCTTCGGCCTGTTCGAATTCGCTTAAAGAACCATGATGGTACCCATCAGGACTGATATGGGCATTTCCTAAACCGGTAGCTATGCCGAACTCTGCTACCACGGCCGGATAGGTACTGTGGTGTTGCATGAATTCTTGAAGGTATCCTCCGTACCTGAAACGCCCTTTCTCATCGTAATATTGATTGTAAAGCGGATCATTATTCATGAAGTCAGGGTAGTTTGGGTAAATATGGTAGGAACCGAACAATCCGCCTTTCATTGCAGGTCCGTACATGATGTGATTGATATCCACAACCGCCCGATCATTGAATTCACGTTCCTTTTTACCGGTTTCGTCCCGTTCAGATTCATGGTCAATCACATCCAGAGTCGGCCAGCTTACGATCGAGACGGGATGTTGCCATCCATATGTCTGTTCTTCATATGCGAGGGCCGCATCGGCACTTTGCGCTAACCATGCCTCAGTGGGAGAGGCTTCTGGGGTGACCGACAGATATCGACCTTCAAACGTGTAACCTGCATTGAGAATATCAGTCTGTTCTACTTCCACCGGTTCCAGTTCGCGCCCTACGAGATACCCGATCACATATGGTGATACATCAGAGGTATAATCACCATATGCCCTGCCACGTCGCTCGGCGATACGAGCATTCCCATGAATCGCATCAATAACCCAACGGATTTCCTGTTCGTACGCCGATTGGTATAAATCATCGAGATAATCATTTCCCGGAGGATGTTCTTCAGGCCAGATTTCTTGCATGAGCCAAAGTTTCTTTTCAGGATTCATTTCGTTGTACAATGCGAAGGCATTATAGAATTGAGGATCGAGCAGTGTGTAGATGCGGACCGTGTTTGCTCCCAACTCACCGATCCGTTGCAGCCAACGATAATAGGTGGGCATGTCATTCGGGAAGTCAGTGAACCATTTGCCAGGCATCGCAATACCGATGTTCACACCATGGATGAACAAATCGTTCCATTGATTGTTCTCGTATACCTGAAGCATGTGATCGTACGTTCTTGCCACCATCAACGTATCACTGTCATTGTAGATTTCAAATGACGGGGGCAGGATAGTCATGTGTTTTCTTGTCTCTGCTTCCTGATAAATGGCACTCATCAAAGGAATGTAGGTATGCCAAAAAAAACCAGTTTCATTTTGCATTGAATTTGTGGTGAATTTTCTCATGAGCACGTCGATTGATGCGATAAAATGGAAATTAGGCATCCTGTGTATATCTGCAAAATTACCGGCGAAATAATATGAGCGGTGATATGCTGTATCAGATGCGATGATTGCCGGAAATGTAGATGGCAATCCTTCCGCTATCAGCTTCTTTTGGCCGGAGGAGGTCACATCCAATTCGTAATTGGCGAGAATTGTCGATCCATCAAGTGGTTCGACGATATCAAATATCTTGTTATAGGGATGTGAACCCTCCAAGTACAGTAATTGATTCGCTTCAGAAGTGTAGACGAGGCTATTGCCTTTTCCATCGAGATCTTCTGCCATCGTCAAGACGACCACATGGTCTTGTTCGTCAGCCAGGATTATTCCTTCACCTGAATAGTCCCACGGTTTGCCTGATGAAATCTCATACCGTTGCCTGAACCACCCGGGGACATTTGCATCAAGAGCCAGATCAGCTACATATTGACCGATCCACCCTGTCCAACGGAGACGCATGATCTCATACATTTCAGATCGGATATGATCACGCGTGGGAGTGCCGAACGTGTTGTACTCGGCAATTAAGGTATTTGGTCGTTTCTGTGCGAGAAATTCCCTGATTGCCTTAACATCTTTATCATCAAGCCCGCCGTATAAAACATTTGAGGTTCCCGGCGTCGGCAGTGACCTCCCCGGTTCTCCCGCATAGATTCCATACGTGTCAGCTATATAAAGCACATCAATTTGTTCAGATACAGTATGAAGAGGGAGTATGTTATCTTCAGAGCTCTTATTTCGGTGCAATCCCAGATAATCCCTTTCCAGTTTGTAGTTCGTCCCTTGTTCGGTTTGTACCTTGGTGTGTTTTAGAAACCACATCAAAGCCGCATGCTGACGAAACGAGTCATCTGGAACTGTCTTGTTGTAAATCACCGTATGAACATCATTGGGATTACTGAAATACCATATGAGCCATGGCGATAACAGCAACAACAAGCATAAGATCAATATGATAATGGTAATTACTTTTGTCCGTTTTTTTTCTTCATTAGATAGCCAAAGGACATTTCTTTTGCGTTTCTTTCGCGTCTTGGCGGCTTTCATTGCCCTTTGTACTGGATCCATATTTGTAGTATAAAGCTGAAATCATTTTGGAGATAGTAGTTTTAATTGATTTTGAATTACGCTTACCCATTGCGAAGGAAAGAATCAACGTTTACACTTGATATTAAGGTTTTTCATTAGAAAACTGCTTTGGAGGGTTGCCGTATGAAACGTATCGCGGCGGTATTTTTGGTAATAATTTTAATCGGGGCAGTAGGTGGTTGTGCTAAGAAAACTGAAGCACAAACCCCGCCACCTTTAGCTCCAGATGCTCCTGTGACCAGTGATGAGACGACAACACAAGAAGATATGATCGAAGAGAGCGTAGCACCACAACCAACAGCCACTGAAATTCCACCCGTAAAGTATACTTTGAACTTTGATACGCAAGGTGGATCAGCGGTTGTCAGCCAAGAAATCACCAAAGGTGGGAATCCAGCACCTATTGCCGACCCTGAAAGAAAAGGTTTTGCGTTCAACGGATGGCATAAAACCCCAGACGGATATGCACCGATTCAATTACTCGGGCACAAGATGGACGCAAACCTTGTGGTGTATGCCCATTGGGAAGAGGTGAAACGGACAGTGTCATACTATCTGGATGGGGCATTACTCTCGAAAACTGAGATTCCTGTCGGTGCCAGTATTATTATAGAAGAATGTGACATGGACATGCCGAATACCGATACAGTCTGTATGGGATGGAATACGGCCCCCGATGGAAGCCAGAGGATGTATATGCCGAACGAAATACTCGTGATCGGTGATGAAGATGTCGAATTGCATGCGCAGTTGCGAGTTCCTGTCGAAATGGTTTCAGCAAGTGCTTTCCATACCGCTATAGTTCTACGTGATAATTCATTATGGATGACCGGCAGCAATTCAAGCGGACAACTCGGAGATGCTACCCGATCTTCTAAAAGTCTCCCTGTCTTCATAATGAACAATATTGCCAAAGTGTCTTCAGGAGCTTCCCATTCGCTCATGATAGACACGAGCGGCACACTATGGGCAGTCGGTAACAATCAGAACGGACAGTTAGGGGATAATTCAAGATCGAACAAAACGGAAGCGGTAAAAATCATGGAACAGGTTACAGACGCTTCAGCAGGTTCAAGTCATAGTTTGATACTATCATCAGACGCAACGCTCTATGCAATGGGAAATAATGAGGATGGCCAGTTGGGAGACGGTTCAACCACAGATCGCCAGAAACCGGTGAAGGTCACTGACAATGTTGTTGCAATCAGTGCCGGGGATTATCATTCTGTATTCATTAAAAGCGATGGTAGCGTATGGACGATGGGGTGGAATGAGTATGGACAATTGGGGAATGGGAACACCAACTCACAAAACCGACCGATTAAAATTATGGATAATGCTGTCGCTGTTGAGGCGGGCTCGAATCATACATTGGTGATTGCTAAAGACGGATCTTTGTGGGCTTTTGGCCAAAATAACAACGGACAACTGGGTGATGGTTCATATCAAGATCAAGTTTCTCCTGTTCTCGTAGCCGATAATGTAAAAATCATTTCAGGCGGAGCAACACATTCAATGTTCGTAGATTCAAACGGAGATCTTTATACGGTAGGATCTAACTCGTCGGGGCAACTGGGAAACGGAACCACACAGAATTCGACAGAACCCATCAGGATTGCCAATTCAATCACGTCGATCAGTGCGGCAAATGAATATTCACTATATGTTGACAGCTTAGGAAGATTGTGGGCGTTTGGTAAGAATGAGTATGGCCAGTTAGGAGATGGAACTACTTCCAAAAAAACTACACCAACAATGATTCGCTAATGAAGATAGATAAAAAAGGTCCACGGCCAAAAAATCATGCTATAGTCATACTATGAAGCAAAACAGTAGTAAAAGGAGAAGACCGAAAGGCTGTTTGATAGCCTTTCTGGTCTTCTTGGTGTTGATTGCGGTAGTGTGGTTTATCGGTATTCCATTTGCCAATAAGAAAGCAACATCCTATGTAGAAAGCATGTTGATCGAAGTCCTGGAATCCCCTGAAATCCCAAAGCTAACCTATTCGAATATTCGAGTTGATGCGGTCCGGGGACAGATTGCGTTCGAAGGATTGCGGTTGCCGGTAGAAGACACTATCGATATCAAAGCGGACGAACTCATGATCACTGTTGCTCCTACTGATTTGATTAACTATGGAATAGGTAGGAGTTCTGCTCTCCCGAAGGCTACGATTGCTGTAAGAGAATTGATAATCGAACAACCCGAAGTGCTGTTATCAGCCAAATCATTGGAGGTTGATGTAAAAGGGAAAATAGATCTGAACGACCTTAATTCACTTCAAATCGAAGCACTTCAACTAACAACGGAACACTTGTCCTATCTAGACCGATCAAATGCCATATCGATTGCTGTTGTCTCCCTACGATCAGAGATAACCGGAACAATATCATCTACAACATTGGATGAAGACTATTGGGGGATTATTAAGGACCTCAAGACCGTCTCGATACAGGTAAAAGATGGCTCACTAGTTCCGCAAGCACGGCTGGTTGAGGATTTGATGCTGCTTGCGGGTCCTGTTTCCTGGATTAATGATCCGAAGAACCTCACATTCAAAGAACTGGATGTATATGCATCTACTAATGACACCAGCTTGGTTATCGATAATTTTGCCCTAGATGCCATGCTTTTTGAATTTTCAGGAAATGCGACTCTACCAAAAACTGCAGACAACAAGTCGTTTGAAATGAAATTGGATGTGGCTAAATTGGATAACCGAATCCGCAATGGATTCCCGCCCCTGTTATTGGTGTTGGGGCAACCGTTACCTGATGAAGCGTTTTCAATCGATGTGAATTGGGATGGTGAATCATACCCCCGGATAAGAGTGCATTGATAGCGGATGCGGTTCACTCATCACTCGGTAAATACTTCATGTGCAGACGGAATACCTTGCATGGCACCTAGTCGGGAAACCTTGATTGAAGAGGCTTTACACGCATAGGCGAGACTGGAAGTAATTGAACATCCTCTCAATCTTGCTGCCATCAAATAACCGATAAACGTATCTCCTGCTGCAGTCGTATCAACAACAGGCACGGTAAATGCAGCACATTTCTTCCGTTTGTCACCACATCCGTAAAAAGCTCCCTCTTTGCCTGCTGTGAGGATAATCTCTATGTTAGGGAATTTGGCAGTAAGGCTCTCCAAAATGGTAAAATATTCACTCTGCAATGGTAGTTGAGCTAATCTTGCTGCTTCTATCTCATTGACGATCAACATTTTAACCTTATCAATCGGTAATGCTCGGACACCTTCGTCGAACGGGGCGGGGTTGAACCAAATGTTCATTTGTTTCGATAGAGCTTGACGCATCAGATAATTAAGGTTGTTAATCTCGTTTTGAAGCAATAGGATATCGCCTTTACTAAAATGTGCAAGAACTGCATCGATGTCTGATTCGGTTATCTGATGATTCCCTCCGGGGAATAAGACGATGGCATTTTCACCTTGTGAAGATACTTGGATCAAAGCCTGTCCCGTAGGATCATCACCAACAATGATATAATCAGTACATACCCCATATGATTGAAGCAGTTCTAGAATCCACCGGCCATCATCGCCGATTTTACCTGCATGATGAACAGACAACCCGGCTTTAGCCAGGGCGGCTGATTGGTTCGCACCTTTCCCTCCGGCATTACGGATGAAGCCAACGCTAGCGATTGTTTCTCCCGGAAGAACTATATGAGGGACTGAGAACACCATGTCGATATTTATTGAGCCAAAATTTAAGATTTTCATTTCATCATCAGTATATCGTTAATAAAATGACACGGACAAGGCATCTTTCATGATTGTTTGACTTAGCCGATGAAATATTCCCATATAAAACCGGCTCTGTCTGATTATCAACGTTAATGATGGTTTGAAAAAAAATAGTATTGTCCATATACTGAAGTGACTTCAATCAAACTGACCGGTACGCAATAGAGCATGGAATATGACAAAGTTGGAGAAAGAGAAACAAGTCGTCACTACGATGGTAAGAATGTACTGCAAAGGAGTAGGCCATACACCTGTACCATGTGATGATTGTAGTGAGCTCATCGAATACGCCCGCCAGAGGATCGACACATGTCCGGAAGGGATGGGCAAACCGTTTTGTTCTCGGTGTACTATCCATTGTTACAACCAAGAGAAACGTGAAAAGATTCGTGAAGTAATGCGTTATTCAGGGCCGCGAATGCTTTGGCATCATCCGATTATGGCAATGGCACACCTTTTGGGATTGCATTAAGTTTGCCGTACGCGATCGGTTCAAGAGATTGGATAACAAGCAAAACGGATTGAATGTTCAGATAGTGCTTCCATACATTCCAATTGTGAGTGTGCCTTGATTTCCAATGAAATTCCGCATTCAGATGACAATTCTGAAGGTGTCGGAATTACCTTGAATTCAAGATTGCGATTAGTCAAAATATCTTGGGATGCGATTGCATCATGGGACGATTTGAACGTAATGATTATTATCCGGAGTTTTTGTCCATTACTCAAACAGATATCACCTTTGGTGCTAAGATAAGTAGCCTGGTAAGATCATACATATTTATGATTGAACCTATCTGTATGTGATCCATAAAGTTATAGAAGTTCGTACATGTTCCACATACATGTACTCGTGTTCCCTTCAGAGTAAGTTCCGTAAGAGTCTGTATTGACTGGACATCTTCACAAGCAAGCCTAACGCCCTTGTTGATCAACATTATATCTGCTGGAAGGGGTTCCTGTTGTCCGATCGAATACAAAAACATCCTCATGAGATTTGTTCCCAATTGCGGATCTCCGGTACCGAGCATATCCGTACCGATGAGCAATACCCATCCCGATGGTTGATCTTGTCGTACGGCAACTACTTTGTGTGTGGATTGTTGGTTCGTTGTGGAAAACCTTACTATGAAACCGTCACTTTCTGATTGAACATCAATGGAATATTTGAAAGTAGAAGCTAGTTTTTTTAAGTTTTCGACAGCGGGTCGATTATCGACCAATACTATGAAGTCATCGACTTGGTGATCGATTTCTTTTTTCGCAAGCATGAACGGAATAGGGCATGCTTTACCCTTTGCATCAATGATAGTATCCGCCATAGTGTTATATCCTTTGAGCTTGTCGCTCATTTTCACCGTACCATTAATTTCATTGAAATCGGTTCATTAAAACTTGGATTCCATTATACAATTGACCGTATAATGGTGCAAGTGATACTATTTTCTCATGGGAGCATATCCGGAAAGAACAGGAACCTCATTAACTGCCGAGGTGGACGCCTCTATCAGAAAATGTTCGGATGCTGAACGATTATGGATTACCGTAACCGGTAGTGGTGGAAAAACCACCACCATCGAACGCATGGCACAGTATTGGGCCCGCCAACATCTGAGCGTACTTGTTTCAACCACAACAAAGATGGCTTCTATCTCGGTTCATCATTATCCATTCGATATTCTATGTATTAATGATATGGACACAACGATTATTCCCATGGCGGTACAAGGCAAAGTGGTTCTATGGGGTCAAACACTATATGATACGAATAAATTCGGACCTGTTCCAGAAAGAAGTTTGAAAGAAATCATCGGTCGGTTTGATAGGGTGATTATTGAAGGAGACGGGGCAAAAGGAACCCCTTTGAAATTTCATAGTACAACCGATCCGGTCATTCCTTCATGGACTGATGTTGTAATTGGTGTTATCGGTCTTGGTTCTTATGGAGAACCTTTGAATGGACATACCATGCATAACGCTGATGTATTTAGAAAGGTTACCCAATTTACAAACGATACGATATCATTGGATGTGTTCCAATCACTACTTGAACACGAGGATGGCGTATTTAAAGGAACTCAGTGCATTCCGACTATGCTGCTTTGCAATCAAACCGATATGGTTCAGGATGGGATCGTACATGCGATGAGGGAAATTGTCAAAGAAAACCATCCGGGCAATAATCTGTGTAGTATTGCAGGATCGTGGAAGCTAGATCGTCTTGACTGGGTGGATTGGTAAAACACTCACAACCCGTTTTGGACGGTACTGTATGCCAAGGAGTCAACTCATGATAAGGATTTTTGAAGAAGCTGCACGATTGGAACGAGACAATATCCCTTTTGCACTAGTTAGCATCACCAAATCGGAAGGATCTACTCCTCGTTCTCAAGCGCACATGATCGTGTTGACCGACGGGACTTCCATCGGAACGATCGGCGGAGGTGTCGCTGAGTTTCAAGCAATTGAACGCGCTGTTGAGCTAATTCCTCAACGAAAGAGTGACCGTCTTGCCATATCATTGACAATTGCAGATGGTCATAACTGCGGCGGCATGATGGAATTGTTTATTGATGTCGTATCACCCGAACGAAAGCTTGTCCTGTTTGGTGGCGGCCATGTGAATTTTGAGATCGCCCAACTTGCGGTAAAATGTGGTTTTCGGATCGAAGTTGTCGAAACAAGACCAGAGTATGCCAATAGGGAACGATTTCCTTGGGCTAGTAGAATTCACATCGGTACAAGTATTGAAGAAGTACTGAAGGCAGTGACGATCGATGCTGATACGGTTATCGTTATTGCCACTCATTCCCTTGATAGACAAGTATTGGAACATGTCGTTAATTCCAATGCTGCCTATATCGGTATGTTGGCGAGCAGAACAAAAGTAAATGAATTTCGACGATATCTAAAAGCTGAAAAACATCTTGATATCAACACGCTGAAACATTTTCATAGCCCGGTAGGATTGGATATTGGGTCAGAAACTCCTGAGGAAATCGCTGTAGGAGTCATTGCAGAGATACTGATGGTGCTTAACCGACGAGACGGGAAACCATTACGTCAAAAAGCTGAAAATCTGATTGTAGTCCGTGGTGCGGGAGATCTGGCAACCGGTGTTATTTGCCGACTGCATAAAGCAGGATACAGGGTGGTTGCCTTGGAAATACCACAACCGACGACAATAAGACGGACAGTTGCATTTTCCGAGGCGATGTATGGGCAACGGATGGTGGTAGATGGTGTGGAATGTCTATTGGCAAAAACCACAAGAGAAGCAAAAAGTTATCTGGATCGACGGAAAGTCGCATTGCTCTGTGATCCTGAAGGTGACACGATCGACTCATTAAAACCTGCTGTGGTAATCGATGCGATTATCGCAAAGAAGAATTGTGGTACTCACAAGGATATGGCTCCTTTGGTAATTGCCTTAGGTCCTGGTTTTGTGGCATCGCAGGATTGCCATATCGTAATTGAGACCCAAAGGGGGCATGATCTCGGTAAAATAATTACAAACGGTAGCGCGGTACCTAATTCCGGTATTCCTGGAGATATCGATGGGTTCTCCACACAGCGAGTTGTTCGCGCTCCCGCACAGGGCGTGTTTACCGCTCTTAAACACATCGGGGATTCAGTTAAGAAAGAACAACCGATAGCATCCATCGGAAATCAATTAATCAAAGCACCGATTGATGGAGTGATCAGGGGGATGCTCCATGACGGCCTTCATATCCGAAAAGAATGTAAGGTAGCTGATATCGATCCAAGAAATGATGTAGGATATTGTCAAAGTATGTCTGATAAAGCTCGTGCCATCGGAGGTGCGGTACTTGAGGTAGTTGATGGTTTTCATGTTCGTCGATTACACATTGATTAGGTGAAACATTATGATTTATCTTGATAACGCAGCAACCAGTTGGCCAAAAGCTCCACATATGGCGCAAGCGTGCGAACACATCTTTATGCACCCGATCGGTAATGTTGGCCGATCTGCACACGAAGGGTCGATCACAGCCTCTCGTATTCTTTATGATTGTAGGAAAACATTGCAGGATATCATTCCGCCGACACACATTGAAAAGATAATCTTCACAAAAAACGCGACGGAAGCCTTGAATATTGCTTTGTTCGGTTTTCTAGCACCTGGAGATACGGTGATCACCACCCCGATAGAGCACAACGCGGTTGCGAGACCGCTTTCCGTATTAGCATCACGACATGTCAAGATCCTATTCAGCCCAGTAGATGGATACGGGAAGATTGACATAGATGGGTTCTCAAAATTACTCGATGCCGAACGTCCCCGATTAGCAGTATTTACTGTCGCCGGAAACGTGAGCGGAGTGATCAACCCCGTCGAAGAACTTGTTGCAAGCTGTGCTTCAAGAGATATCCCTTTTGTGCTCGATGGGGCACAAGCTGTCGGGGAGATCGCTTTATCCGGATTCGGCGAAGGTGCGAGCGGTGCCCTGTGTTTTTCACTTCACAAAGGATTACTTGGCCCCACTGGAGTCGGCGTGATGGCTCTTTACGGTAACTTCAATCCCAGGGCTTTGGTGTATGGCGGAACCGGAAGCAATTCAGATGCTACGATGCAACCCGAAATTCTCCCTGATAAGTTTGAAAGCGGAACTCTTCCGATCCATTCGGTTGCAATCGGATTGCATGCCCTAAGATATTGTGTCGAACATGCCGACACTATTTCGAGGCAACGTAACATCACCAGTGATTTGTTATGGGAAGGTCTGGCATCTTTGAAGCAGCTACGAATGATAAGTCCGCGAGAAGATAGGGTTGGCCTTGTCTCTGTAACCACGAAAGAGACAACAATCTCTTGCATCGCCCGATATTTATTTTCACATCAGGTGGCGATTCGATCAGGCCTGCACTGTGCTCCCTGGGCACATAAACATTTCAACACATTGGCTCAAGGTGGCGCATTACGATTCTCTGTCGGGTATGCTACAACAACAGAAGAAGTATTAAAAGTTATTGATCTTGTAAAAGAGGCAATGAATGGATGAGAAGAACATACGTTTGACCGAATACTCAAAATTCTCCGGTTGCGGGGCAAAATTAACTCCTGCATTCCTTGACAAAGCGCTCTGTGGTCTTAACCAGCCAAAGTATGAACGGTTGTTGAATGATTTCTCTCACGCTGAGGATTGTGGAGTCTATCGAATTACCGATGATCTGGCTTTGGTGCAAACCATCGATTTTTTTCCTCCCGTATGCGATGATCCCCGAATGTTTGGCAGAATAGCAGCTGCGAATGCTTTAAGCGATATATATGCAATGGGAGCGACACCAATCACAGCGGTGAGCATAGTAGGATTCCCTGAAAACCAACTTGATATTTCGTATCTCAAAGATATCTTGGAAGGAGCCCTCGATGTATTAATTGAATCAAAAACTGCATTGGTAGGGGGGCATAGCGTAAAAGATTCGGAGGTCAAATTTGGATTATGCGTCGTCGGAACCGTGAATCCCGACCTCATCTGGTTCAATAATCGATGGCATGATCAGGATGTCCTGATCCTTACCAAACCAATTGGATCAGGAATCGTACAAACCGCTGTCAGGGCTCAGATCGCATCCGGCGAAGAAGAAGGGCGTATCTTGGCCATGATGGGAACCTTGAACAAGACTGCTGCCAACGTACTTTCAAATTTTTCGGTTCATGCGTGCACCGATGTAACCGGGTTCGGATTGTTAGGCCATCTTTGTGAAATGGCAATTGATAATCCTATCGGTATGCTTCTTGATGTAAAAAATATTCCGTTAGTCGAAAACGTACCGGCTTATGCCTCGATGGGATTGATACCGACCGGTGCTTACACGAATAAAGAAAGCAGGAGTTCATTAGTGGAGGATTTTGATACACTCGACGACGAGTTCGGATTGATTTTATTTGATCCTCAAACTTCTGGAGGGTTGTTGGCAGCATTACCAGAAGAACAGGCAGAAAAGGCCATTGCAGCATTGCGGGAATCCGGAATTCAAGCATCAATCATCGGGAAGACAGATGCTGCTCGTGAAGGGATCAAGATTATCTGACATACGACTCTTATTCACGCTTTCGAAGCATCGATGAGATATCCGATCGCATAAGAATAACATTATAATCACTGTTGAAAGGAGAGTCGGACTATATGGAATTATTAAAACAATTGGAAAAAAGGCGTGCTTACCGGGCAATTGGTTCTAGACCTGTTGAGAAGGAAGTGTTGGTACGTCTGGTTGAAGCAGCGCATTTGGCACCATCGAGTGCGAATAATCAGCCGTGGCGCTTTATTACCGTGGTGGAACCCGAAGTATTGGATACGTTGAAAGGGACTTTGACAAGAGGGAATTATTGGGCAAAAAAAGCTCCTGTTATCACGGCTGTAGTAACTAATCCGGTTTGGAGTCTTCAACTGGATAATCGTGATTTCGCTTATTTTGAACTTGGTATGGCTGCGATGGCCTATCAACTGCAAGCTGTACAAGAACAATTGATCGTTCATCCTATAGCGGGATTTGATGTTGCAGAGGCCAAACGCATTCTACAAATTGGGACTGATGAAATACTACAAACCCTCATCGTGTTGGGATACCCGGGGAGTATTGAGGATTTGAATGAAAAGCACAGGGATCTGGAACGTTCTCTGCGGATTCGCAAACCACTTAATGAAGTCTCCAGTTTCGATAAGTGGGAAGCCAAATTGTTTCCGCCTTCCAAATAATGTACCTATCGGCAACCGTTCTTATGTGTGTATTTAATTTCTAAGCGGTGGCTTTTGCCGAATGATATTCGCTCAGTAACTGCGCAATCAGTGCGTAACCAGTTTCACTTGGATGGATTCCGTCTTCACATATCAGGTGTGCGCAATCCTTGCGAGCCAAGAATCCGCTTCTGATATCGATGAGATTGGTATTGGTCTCGACAGACACCTTAGAGATCCTCAACGAATAGAGCTCTTGATGGCGTTCGATATTATTCTCATCGTAAAGCCACTCGAGAATTCTGTTTTTGTCGAGACCATTGCGACAGATGTGGTTGAGATACCGTGAAGAATCGATTGGTGGTAAATTCATCAGAATCGGTGTTATCCCATTCTGCTTCAACAGTTCGACCATGGAACGTAACGTTGTATCGAACACAGGTAAGGGAGTTTTGGGCTGATGATCGATAAACGGATTCGATGCAATTTCATCCCACAAAAAATCACAATCATTCCCGCCGTATTCAACCAATGCATAATCGCATGCTAACCCGTTTTGTATAGCTCTTTGTAGCTGCTGCAGGCCTTTGGTCACGGTGCATCCAAATATTGAACTGTTATACACATCATAGCCCAATGAAGATCCCAATCGAGCGACATCATATGAATCGACTTTCACATACCGCTTGTCTTGACCTCGGTACACAACTCCTTTCATGATTGAATCACCGAATATCCTAAGTCTTTTCATTATTTGTACCATGAGGAATACCTCCGCTTGGCTATCATGGTAGAGGTGTTATTTTTTTGTCACAATAGCACGATCATACCAATTATTGGATAAATTCAAGAGAATGTTTGCTGGTATGAATGTACTACTGAAAAAGTAAGGATGTACTAGTGTGTCTAATTTTGATCAAACAAATCCTTGTTGTAGAATATGATAGTGATGATTAAGAATATACTATTCAATTTTTATCTGATGGTTTGGCCTGATGCAGACGTTGGTCGGCTAATCTCCGCATGCTCTCTTTCGGACACATCTGCGATCTCTTAACTTGACTGATTTTTAAAGACGTTGTCATAGCGGTGAAAGGTTTGCTCCTTCCACCGCTTGAATACATAACTGTCAGGTTATCCCCTGGCTCCGTATGGTTCTTTCATATCGACGTCGTTGATATCAACGCCGAGAGCTTCCGCCACACCTTTCCCATATTCCGGGTCAGCAAGATAGCAATGACGGATATGGCGCTTTTGTACCAGCAGAGTTGTTCCTTGCATGTTTCTGCAAGTGTTTTCAAACAAGCGTTGTTTCGCATCCGCAGTCATGATGTTGAAGAGCTTTCCTGCCTGCTCATAATAATGATCATCATCTTCCCTGAAATCATAGTGAGCGATGGGTCCGTTCCCATCAAAAGGCGGCTCTTCAAGTTTGTTCTGATCTTTCCACATGCCATACGAGTTTGGATTGTAATGGACGGTTCCACCGAAGTTGCCGTCAATTCTCATCGCACCGTCTCGATGGAAATGATTGCTCTCAACCTTGCTTCTGTTCACCGGGATCTGATAGTGGTTCACACCCAATCTGTAACGCTGAGCATCACCATAGGCGAACAACCGTCCCTGCAGCATCCTATCCGGAGAATACCCGATCCCCGGAACGATATTGGCTGGATTAAATGCAGATTGTTCAACGTCCATGAAATAATTGTCAGGGTTCTTGTTTAGTTCGAAATATCCAACTTCATGAAGGGGGTATTCAGAGTGGTACCACACTTTGGTAAGATCAAACGGATTGTCGGAGTGCTCTAGCGCTTGTTGCTCGGTCATGATCTGGACATACATCGTCCAACGTGGATAATCTTTCTTCTCTATAGATTCGAACAGATCTCTTTGGTGAGATTCACGATCTTTGGCCACCACTGATTCAGCTTCGCAATCGGTTAAAAATTCTATCCCCTGTTGGGTTTTGAACGTGAATTTCACCCAAAACCGTTCGTTGGCTGAGTTGACGAAGGAATATGTGTGAGACCCATACCCATTCATATGACGGTATGTCTTTGGAATGCCACGGTCTCCCATGGTGATTGTTACCTGATGAAGTGCTTCTGGAAGCATCGACCAGAAATCCCAGTTGTTCTGGGCAGATCTCATGTTGGTTCTAGGATCGCGCTTCACAGCATGATTTAAATCCGGGAATAACATCGGATCACGGAAAAAGAATACCGGCGTATTGTTACCAACCAAATCCCAGTTTCCTTCTTCGGTATAAAACTTCATCGCGAATCCGCGGATATCGCGTTCCGCATCAGCTGCTCCTCGTTCACCGGCAACGGTTGAAAACCGTACGAACATATCCGTTTGCTTGCCAATCTTGTTGAAAATTGCAGCTTTGGTCCATTTGGAGATATCATGAGTTACCGTAAATGTTCCGAAAGCACCGGATCCCTTGGCATGCATTCTCCGTTCCGGGATTACTTCACGATCGAAATGACTCATCTTCTCCAGATACCATGTGTCTTGGAGCATGACCCCGCCTCGGCGACCGGCAATCTGGATATTCTCATTGTGTGCGATAGGGCGACCACTAATCGAAGTCAAGGGTTTTTTCTCTGTCGAATCGCGACCATCACGGTCAACGATATCATTCTTTTTGTTTTTATCGGCCATTATGTACCTCCATAACCACACTGTATTATCGCACGGGGATGACTAATTTGATATCTATTTTTGTAATTGTTACAAAATATTCTAGTCATCATTACCATAATACACTAGATATATGTTTACTCTTGTTGAGAATCGGAACATGTAATTGCTGATACTATGAGAGTAGATTGGCAATGTTATGGCTAACCATAGGTTGGTATTCATGATTCATATTTTTCTAAAACTTTTAATTGTAATAGAATATCTAGATGGCGGGAATTTGCATGGATTGAAGAGCTCATATGGGAATTGACTTTCGATGCGCATCCTTACATAGTAATGATATAATGTTTGTAATAAAAACAAATTAATATAATGATGAGGTGGTCTCATGAACATACTCCATAACCATGTAGGATTTCGTCCTGAAGCCCATAAACTCATGATCGTCCAGACAGCCGGAGATCAAACTCAGAGCTCTGACTTGACCGCTGATTTGGTGAGTCTTGATGATTTAAAAATTAAAATCACTCTCAAACCTATCTGGACAGGCACTATCAAAGGATGGAAAAACAGGGTGTTTTATCAATTTGATTTTTCAGATTTCTCAGATTGTGGAACTTATCGGTTTCATGTTCGTGATGCTGATGAAACTACTATAGGAGCTCCCTTTCGCATTTCTTCTCACGTCATTGATTCGGATATGATCAGTGACGTGATATTCTATTTTAAGGGACAACGATCGACTGGCAGGTGGGATGAAACAGATCGAAGCGTTCCTTTTTACGGTTCGAGAAAGGATCTTGTAGATGTTCATGGCGGATGGTTTGACGCCTCCGGAGATTATAGTAAATACTTGTCACACTTGTCATATACGAACTACCTGAATCCACAACAGATTCCATTAACCGTATGGGTTCTCCTCCAACTGGGTCAGACCCTTGCATCGTTTCCAAAGCATGGGAACACGCTTCTTGTTGAGAGGTCGTTTGAGGAAGCTTGGTGGGGAGCCGATTTTTTAATGCGGATGCAAGATCGTGAAGGCTACTTTTACATGACCGTGTTCGATAAGTGGAATAAGAAAAGTGAAGAACGTATGATTTCTGCTTTCATGACACAACAGGGAATCCGGCTTGAAAATTATCAGGCGGGATTCCGTCAGGGAGGCGGGATGGCTGTCGCAGCATTGGCGAGAGCTGCACGGATTAAACGAAATAATATTCCTGCTGATGGTTATGAGCCGCAACAATTTCTGGTTGCCGCGGACAAAGGGTATCGACACTTGGTGCATCATAATCTGGAATACCTGGATAATGGCAAGGAAAATATCATTGATTGTTACTGCGCTCTTATCGCTTCGGTTGAGTTGTTCAGGACGACTTCTGATGGATGGTATTTGGATGAAAGCAGGCGATGGGCAATCGCTCTCAGCACTCATTTCGATGCGAAGATACGCGGGTGGGTAGTCGAACCGGGGGGCAATCGTCCATATTATCATGCTTCCGACTCCGGATTGGTCATCCTTTCACTGTTGCATTATTTCTCGATCGAGCCCAATGCTGAACTTAGGGCAACCATCGCAAAATTGATAATTATCGCACTGAAAGCCGAACTGGACAGGGCGAATGCGGTCATGAATCCGTTTCGACTTTCACGACAGATCGTCCAAGATTCCATAAGCAAAGAAATCAGAGAATCTTTTTTTGTTCCCCATAACAATGAAAGCGGTTATTGGTGGCAGGGAGAAAATGCTCGTATTTCTTCAATGACGAGCATGTTCCGTATAGTTAATGCCTCGATCAATGACCTGTACCTGGCAATAGATGGTGATACATGCAAAGATTCTTTGCCCGATTACAATAATCTTTCGATACAATTGCTTAGTTTCGCAGATGCGCATCAAGATTGGATATTGGGATGCAATCCTTATGACATGTGCATGTTGCAAGGGCACGGAAGAAATAATCCACGGTACGATGTTAACGGCCCCAATGCTCCTGGCGGGATATGTAATGGAATAACCGGTGGTTATGAAGACGAGCTTGATATCGATTTTCTTCCTGCCGTACTTGAAGGTCGTAGCGATCACAGATGGCGTTGGAGCGAACAATGGATTCCTCATGCCACATGGTTTGTTCTTGGCTTGGTATCAGCCATGGGCAATATCACATTGGAATAATTGTTAGAAGGGGTGTCCATTCAATAGATGCTGGAACTGTGTTTTTTAACGGTGTTCAAGGATATATAAGGCCTTGAGCGTTATGAATCGACTCGGTTCGTGTAATGTTTCATAATCGAAATGCACCGCTCCGGGATGCGTATATTCTAATTCCCAATATCCTCCTTTACATTTGTTCCTAAGCCAGTCGATTGCCCGGTCAATATGTGGATCGGTTGGAATCTTTGATCGTGTGGCGCATTCAAGGAACCTAAGAATGTCGTATCGATATCGATGAGGATAGGTAAGTTTTACATAGCGCTTATCATCATCAAAAAACAGGCGCATATCTTTGATAAACCAAATCGATTCTGAAATAGCTGTCCTTACCTGATCAATTTTGTATGACGTACCGCTATCGACATACGATAAGAAACCCTCAAGCACACAGATTGTGGTATGTGCATCTCCTACCGTGGCATTATCATCCCAGCTATACCCACCACCGGGTTTCCGTTGAGACAATAGGTGAGAGACAATTTGCTCAATCCGTCGGTCTTCCGGACAAAAGTATGCCGCGTAATCCAAGAACATCCCGTCAATCGCGATATCGCTCGGCATGTTGCTCTTCGCGAAATTCACACCTCCGCTTTCGATCATGCACTCGTCAAAAGCCCGTTGTACCATGTTTGTGCAATTTGCTATGGTTTTTCGAATGCCAAGATGTTTCAATTCGTACAGCGTGTAGTGGGTACAGGTCCATTTTGGCTGATAATACCAGAGTCCCCAATGGCCTGAATCAGCTTGACATGATAGCAATCTATGTCCAAATCCTTCAATTTCGATTCTTCTTTGCAATCTATCCAACTCATTCGACGTACTTTTCAGAAGTAATGCATGCGTGAGGTATTGAATAGAAGCATCACCGCGTAACAACCATTGGATTACTTCGTTTTGCATGGATCTTCCCCCAATGGAATTATAAAGAAGTTATGCGTTTAGAACAAATGATATGTTTCAACATATTCCATGCAAAGATACTAATCGATGTGATGACAAACCACGTTCTTCGGCGACCCCCGCAATGTAATAAAAATAGAAAAATTAAGATAACCAGTCATAATAAAGAAAAAATTATTGACAACGATGATAGCCAATGATACCATCTGTAACCGGTTACAGATAGTTAGGGAACCGGTTACAGAGGTATTGATTAGAGTCAATTTATGAAAATGAAGAAAATTACTATAGATGATATTGCTCGTCAGGTTGGAGTTTCAAAAGCTACTGTTTCTCGAGTTATAAATAATAAAAAGTATGTTGATTCCGAGACTAAAAAGAAGATCATGGCAGTTATTGAGGAGACAGGTTTTACTCCCCAGACTTCTGCTGTCAAACTGTCAATGGGCAAGACGGATGTAATCGGATTGCTTGTACCGTCTCTGTCAAATCCCTATAGCCTTACCGTTATCCAAGGCGTAGCTGAACAGATTGCCCAATGTAATTATGAACTAATGTTGTACACAACAGGATTATCCGAAGAGAATCAAAAGAAATTCTTACAGAAAATCTCTCATAAGAATGTTGATGGATTGGTGGTGTTGCTTCCCCGAGACTCATCAGCACTGGAAGTGCTTCTTTCCTCAACTGACATTCCATTGGTGTTAATCGATCACAGAGGGATTGATACTCATCTTCACACGGTATCGGTCACCAACGAAAAAGGTGGATTCGATGCGACCGAATATCTTATTTCACTGGGGCACGAAAGAATTGGGTTTATTACAGGAGTCATGGAATTTGGTTGTAGCAAAGACAGACTTGACGGTTATACAAAAGCCCTTGAAGCCCATCATATCGATGTTGATCAGGAACTGATTGTGAATGGAGACTTTACTGAATCTAGTGGATTTAATGCAATGTGCGCATTGTTACAGCATCCCAAACCGCCCACATCAGTTTTCTGTTCCAATGATGACATGGCTATCGGAGCGATTCGGGCCATTCAGCATTCGGGCTTGAGAGTTCCAGAAGATATTTCTGTTATCGGATTTGATGATACCGTACGGGCATCAATGGCATATCCGTCCTTGACGACAATCAAGCAACCGCTGCTGACAATGGGTGCGACAGCGGCGAACTTGGTTCGTCGCCTTATCGATAAAGAGGCGGTTGAGCCAACCAATGTTGTTTTAAACACCGAGTTGATTATTAGGAACTCTTGTGCGAGTCGATAACATCTCGGTCAAGGAGGTATGATATGAAAAAAGTTGGAGTGATGCTGGTCATATTAATTATGGCCTGTGCCATGTTGGCTGCTGCCGGTGTGAGCGAAACACAAAGTGCAACAGAAGGTCCTGCTACTCTTAGGGTTTGGGATATCTATCCCGAAGGAACCCCGTTTCGTGCGGTTCTTGATGGTGCTATTGCTCGATTTAACGAGAAATATCCTCAGGTTACCGTTGAAATAGTTAGTTATGGAGACATGAGTAACTATAAGACCAAATTTGCTACCATGATGGCCGCAGGTGGCAGGGATGCCGATGTGTTCCAGACTTGGGGCGGTGGGCAACTGGCCGCATATGCAGGGAAAGGATTGGTTCATGATCTAACACCCTCAATGGGCGTTGACGGATGGAAAGAAAGGTTCTCTCCTGCAGCACTATCATTCGTTTCATCAAATGAAAAGATTTGGGGAGTCCCTGTCGAATTGGCGAATGTAATGTTCTATTATAACAAAGAAATCTTTGCTAAATATAACCTTGCAGTGCCTACAACGTTCACAGAATTGCTAGATGTCTGTACGGTATTGAAGAATAATCAGGTAATACCAATTGTGCTTTCACTGAATAAAGCTGAATGGGTCGGTGATATGTTTTACCAATATCTCGTGACCCGTGTCGGCGGATTGGAACCCTTTAAAAAGGCAATTGCCAGGGAGCCTGGTGGAACATTCGAAGACCCAGTGTTCGTAGAAGCAGCAAAATTGCTCAGAAAGATGGTTGATCACGGTTGTTTCCAGGAAGGATTCTTAGGTACTGAATATGCATCAATGCGTCAGGTTTTCACGCAGGAAAAAGCAGCGATGCTGCTGATGGGTTCATGGTTGCCAGGCCAAATCGCTAGCGAAGCTCCGCAAATGTATGACAAAGTCGACTACTTCCGATTCCCGTTGGTAGAAGGAGGAAAGGGAAGTATAACTGAAGTCGTAGGCGGTACCAACGCGGCGTTTGCAATCTCAGGTGCAACAAAGTATCCGAAATACGCTGAAGAATTGTGCAGAGAGTTCTCTTCAGAGGCGACAGCAAATGATGTGCTCAGCCTTGCTAAGCGTTTACCTGCAGCAAAATTTGACATGGACAGTGTTACAATCGATGATTTAACCAGAAGTGTTATTGAGGAATTGGATACTGCGACCGGTATTCAACTCTATTATGATCAGTCATCAACACCAAGCCTTGCACAAACACACCTTTCGGGAATCGCTGCATTGTATGCGGGATTGACAACTCCAGAAAAGCTTGCAACCGAATGGGAAGCCGCTGCAAAGAAGGAATTGCAATAATAGTATGAAACTGAAACGCCGGCTACATTCCGATACTAGATCGACTATACTCATATTTCTTGTACCGGCGTTCATATTATACTTTATGTTAGTAGTTTTTCCAATTTTCCAATCCGCCCGGTACAGTCTGTACCGGTGGGATGGACTGGGTCCAATAACAAGATTCATTGGGTTGGAGAATTACAAAGAAATATTCCAAGATCCAATTTTTTGGAAATCGCTGAAAAATAATCTTATCGTTGTCTTTTTCTCACTCGCAACCCAAATGCCGCCAGCACTGTTTTTGGCAATAATATTGACCGGTAGGATTCGAGGGAAAAGTTTTTTACGAACAGTTTATTTTGCACCTCAAATCGTCTCTACAGTAGCTGCCAGCTATTTATTTTATTATGTGTATGAACCGACATTTGGATTACTCAACAACTTGCTGAAGGGAATCGGATTAGATTCACTTACCCGAGGTTGGCTCGGAGACCCATCGCTGGCATTATACGCGGTGATGGTTGTTATTAGCTGGAAGTATATCGGATTTTATATGGTATTGTTTATGGCTGCGATCGAAGGGATTCCCAATGAATTGTTTGAAGCAGCACGAATCGATGGATGTTCATCGTTCCAGGTAATCAGAAAAATCACACTGCCATTACTCTCTGGAACGATAAAAACCGCATGCATTCTATCCATAGTGGGTTCAATAAAATATTTTGACCTTATTTGGGTCATGACGAGCGGAGGCCCCGCTCACTCAACCGAACTAATCGCAACCTACATGTATAAAAAGACATTCTTGTCATGGGAAATGGGATATGGAGCAGCCTTAGCATTTGTTCTATTTGCTATTGCTATTCTCCTGTCAGTAGGGTTTTCTCGCCTGACTAACAAAAAAGCGGAGGGACGGTGATGAACGGTCGAATCCCGACACCGCTTTCAAAACGATTTTCGTTGTTTTCAGGGAAAACAGTATCATATGTGATTCTCATACTGTTTTTTCTGTTTATGGCTTTTCCTCTCCTCTGGCTATTTTACAGTTCTCTGAAACCAATGCAAGAAATATACGATAATGTATTTGCCTTACCAAAACGTGTTGACGTGTCAAACTATTTGCATATTTGGCGGACTTCAACATTTCCCCGATATTATTTGAACAGCGTGATCGTTACGGTAATCTCTACAATAGGTATTGTAATATTATCGAGTTTGGCTGGGTTTATTTTTGGAAGAGTCCAATTCAAAGGTCGCAATACTCTGTTTTTCATTTTGATTGCAGGAATGATGATTCCGGTTCAGGTTACCTTGATTCCCAATTTCATTTTATTACGGGAACTACGTTTGTTCGACACTTATCTTGCAATGATTTTACCTTATATCGCTTTTAATATCCCGATATCGGTTTTTATCATGCGTGGTTTTTTCCACGAGCTGCCAATTGAGTTGGAAGATGCCGCTTGTATTGACGGGTGTTCACTCAAAAGAATCTGTTTCAGTATAATGATGCCATTGTCGATGCCTGCCCTTAGTACTATCACGATTTTTAATTTTTTCACTGTTTGGAATGAATTGATTTTCGCACTTACGTTTACCAATAGACAGGAAGTGAGAACCATTCCTGTAGGTATCATGGATTTTGTTGGGCAGTTTGAAACCGATTATGGATATATTTTTGCAGCATTGTCTTCAGCAAGCATACCATTACTGATTGTGTATTTTATTGGTCAGAAGAGGATAATTGCAGGTCTGACAGCAGGTGCGATAAAGGGGTGAATCATGGATGAGCGATGGGCTCATGAAGTAGATTGGACGACGATATCTTTCGATGACCTAATAAAAATGCCAATTCAATTACGTATCATCATCGCTCGGCGAATCGTTGCTTCCGGTTTCCTGAAAAAATCGACCGTGTCAGTCAAAGAATGGGGACGATTTGATTCATTGCCAAAGATGACCTATGAAGAAGCCCGACATGAAGCACGACAAATTGTCTCAACCATGACGATTGAAGAATTGGTTGGACAGATGAGTCCTAATACCACGGTTACTGAATATATTCCAGCTTGTCTAAAATATAATGATACGCCGTATGTCGCGGGAGAAAATCTTGCTTGGAACATTCCCGGGATCCGTTTTACAGACGGTCCCACAGGCATAGTCATGGGTTCGGCCTCGACTTGCTTTCCGGTATCGATGTCGAGAGCGGCAACTTGGGATCCTGAATTGGAAGAAAGAATCGGAGAGGCAATGGGTATTGAAGCCCGTGCTCAAGGGGCCAACTTGTTTGGCGGCGTATGTGTAAACCTTCTCAGGCATCCCGCATGGGGAAGGGCACAGGAAACCTACGGCGAGGACCCAATGCTTTTGGGAGCCATGGGATCTGCCTTGATTCGCGGGGTTCAACGGCACGCAATGGCCTGTGTGAAACACTATGCTCTTAATACGATGGAAAACGGTCGTTATACGGTAAACGTTTCTGTCGATGAACGAACATTAAGAGAAGTGTATCTACCACATTTTAAAACCTGTGTTGATACAAAAGTGGCCGCTGTCATGTCCGCATATAATAAAGTGCGTGGTTCATACTGCGGTGAAAACAAATATTTATTGAGTGATATCCTTAAGGATGAATGGAAATTTAACGGTATAGTAATCTCGGACTTCATCTTCGGATTCCGGGACACCGTAAAAGCTGCCTTTGCAGGAATGGACATCGAAATGCCGTTGGCCGGAAGGTATGGTCAACGCTTGATAGATGCGGTCAATCAAGGAAAAGTTCCGAAATCAGTGATAGAAAACGCTGCAACCAGAATAATTGCGACAAAAATCCATTTTAGTACCGTCGGAAGAACTTCAGGGTATGATATTGCTGAAGTTGCAAGCCCCGCCCATGAACAATTGGCTCTAGAAGCAGCTCTTAAATCAGCTGTGCTCATTAGGAATGAACAAAAGACTCTTCCACTGAATAAAAAAGAGCTAAAAAAGCTTATTGTGCTGGGAGAACTTGCAAACAGAGCGAACATCGGTGATATGAAGGGATCAAGCCATGTATATCCGCCGTATGTTATAACTCCATTACAGGGAATAAAACGCTCACTTTCACCTTCAACAGAAGTAATTTATGGAACTTCCGAAACTGTCACAGCACTTGAAGATGAGATTCGTGAGGCGGATGCTGTCGTCGTGGTAGTCGGATTGAATAGCGATAATGAGGGCGAGTACATTCCTCATTGGGATAGCGGTTGCGGAGGGGATCGGTCATCACTCGAACTAAAGAACGAGGATATTCAACTTATTAAACACATATCAACATTACACAGTCGGATTATTGTAGTGTTACAGGGAGGAGGTACGCTACTAACATATCCTTGGGAAGAACTAGTGGGTGCGGTATTGATCACCGGGTATCCCGGAATGGAAGGTGGAACGGCATTGGCGTCGATTCTTCTCGGTAATTATAATCCAAGCGGTAAATTACCCTATACCATCCCGAAATCACCAGATCAATTACCACCATTTGATAAAGATGCAAAAGAAGTCGTATACGACTATTTCCATGGCTATTTTCTGGCTGATAAAAATTCTGATGTAGTCTCCCATCCATTTGGATTTGGATTAAGTTACACAACCTTTACCTGTTCCCAACTATCATTGGCCTCAAATAAAATCACATCTGATGGAGTTTTGACGGCGTCGATAACGGTAAAAAATATTGGGGCCGTTTCGGGCGAGACGGTTATTCAACTTTATTCGGGTTATCCCAACACTAAAGTGATGAGGCATTCCAAAGATTTACGAGCATTTAAAAGAGTGTCATTGCAACCTGGTGAATCAAAACGTATTTCCATGTCATTCGCGATAAAAGATGTAGCATGGTGGAATGAGGCAACTCATGATTGGGAAGTCGAAAAAACCGAATATTGCATATATGTCGGACAATCCTCTGCCTGGGAAGACTTAACCAATATCACTTTTGAAGTAATTTGACGAGAAAAAATATGAAATACATAGATGACTGGGACATGATAAAGAAACGCTTCAACGCATTCTGGGAAGGAGCATTCATTGACAGATGCTGCATCGCTGTTACAGCTCCCCTGCGTGGTAAAGAGGATGAATATCATCGTCTGAAAGCATTACCGCGATTACATGGATGGGGAAATCCGGAAGAGATAATTGTTTTAAATCGGAAAAAATTTGAAGTAACGAAATTCGCTGGAGAATCTTTCCCGGGAATCTGGCTAAATTTAGGGCCTTCTGGCCATGCAGGGTTCTTTAAAGGTGCTACATGGCATATGGATCATCAAACGGTATGGTACGATCCGAGTATAGATGATGATGGGTATGATACATTAGCATTCGATTGTCAAAGTCCTCTTTATACATTGACCCTCTCAATGGCCAAAGCCCTAGCAGATGATAGTCAAGGAGATTATCTGATTTCAATGCCTGATACTGCGGGAAATCTTGATGCATTGGCGTATCTACGGGGGAATGACACATTGTTGGTAGATATGGCCGATGAACATCCTGGGATTTTGGGAGCTCTGCGGAAACTGCAAGCAGCTTGGGAAAAAGTCACACAAGAAGTATATGACATCCTTAAAAGTAATAATGATGGCGGGGGGATGATCCAATGGCTTAGAGTCTGGGCTCCGGGACTCCTCGCACAGATGCAAGTCGACATGTCGGTAATGATCTCTTCGGATATGTTCAACACATTTGCCTTACCGGAATTGATAGAGCAGTCCAACTTCTTGGATTATCCACTCTATCACCTTGACGGGGCACAGCAGGTTAGGCATCTGGATACGTTGTTATCACTGGAACGTCTGAAGGTTATCCAGTGGACATCAATAGCTGGACAAGCAAATCCTTCACATTATCTAGAGGTACTGCAAAGGATTCAAAAAGCTGGTAAATCCTTGTTATTGCCCCTTCCGGATGCTAAGGATGTTGAGTCTCTCTTAACCAATCTTTCTTCGAAAGGATTGCACATCGTGGTTGAAGCTGAGGATGAAGACCAAGCTGATGAAATAGTACGGATGGCATCGCGTTTGTCACACGAATAAACAATCAGTTCTTAATGGGTAGGTATACGACAGGATCAAAAAGGAGGAAGCGATAATGATTATTCTAAAAACAGGCGGACATCGTATTTTCGAACACGATGATGAAACAGCGGCTATAGTATCAAATATGCTCATCGATCTGGAAAAGAATGGGATGGATGCAGTTCGTAACTATAGCAGGCAATTAGACCAGTGGGACCCAAAATCATTCGAATTATCAAAATCACAGATCCGTGAAGCGATTAATAATTGTGATGATCAGTTACGAAAGGATACAGAATTTTGTCAGAATAATGTTCGATCATTTGCGAAAGCACAATTATCAACATTACATCCTTTGGAAATTGAAACGATGCCGGGCGTAATTCTCGGACACAAACATATTCCAGTAACCAGTGTCGGTAGTTATATCCCGGGTGGTCGATACCCGATGTTTGGTTCGGCTCAGATGAGCATCATCCCCGCCAAGGTCGCTGGAGTTGAACAAGTAATTGCTTGCACACCTCCGGTAAAAGAAGAAGGATGGTTTCCTGCAACGATCAACGCCATGGCAACAGCAGGCGCAGACCGAATATTTGTTTTGGGAGGAGTGCAAGCTTTCGCACTTATGGCATTCGGGATGGGAGAAGTCAGGCCTGCCGATATTTTATGCGGTGCCGGAAACAAATATGTAGCTGAGGCAAAACGTCAGCTTTACGGTCGTTGTGGGATCGATTTATTAGCCGGACCTACCGAGATCGGAGTCATCGCCGATGACACCTCTGATCCGGTTGTGGTTGCCTGTGATGTGTTAGGCCAAGCAGAGCATGATCCGAACAGTGGTCAAATAGTGGTGTGTCTTAGCGAAGAGCACGGTAAACGTATACTCAAAGAGATCGAAAGACAATTGGGAATCCTTCCGACTAGAGCGATAGCTTCACAGTCATGGCAATCCTACGGTTCGTTGATATGCGCGACTTCCCGTGATGAAGCGATTTCTCTCATGGACGATTGGGCTCCAGAACATTTGGAATTGTTGGTAGAAGATAAAGATTACTATTTCAACCGATTGAAAAATTATGGGTCTCTATTTATCGGAGAAGAGACGACCGTAGCCTATGGTGATAAATCGATCGGAACCAATCATATCTTGCCGACAGGAAGAGCAGCTCGTTATACGGGAGGTGTTTGGGTCGGGAAATTTTTAAAGACTGTCACATATCAGAAAATGACGAAGGAAGCAAGTCTGATCGTTGGAGAAGTCACTTCAAGACAGTGTCGGGTCGAAAGAATGATAGCCCATGCCCTTACCGCCGATTTACGTGTAGATCGTTATGGCAAGGAGGCTCGCTGATGTTTTCTTTATCGGATAGAACATCATTTGTGACCGGTGCTGCAACAGGCATCGGACAGGCAATCGCACTTCGACTCGCGGAAGCCGGTAGTTCGCTCATCGTCTCGGATAAGCCTGGAATATCTCTCGATGAAACAATAGCACTTTGTTTGAACTATAAAGTTCACGTCTCATCCGTTGAACTCGATGTGCGAGAAACTGCTCAGATTACCGAAGTATTTGATCGACTGAAAGAACAAGGTGTACGTATTGATATTTTAGTAAATAATGCAGGGATTAACAGACCTACAAAAGCTCTTGAAGTTGATGTTGATAATTGGAACGATCATGTTAATACTAATGTTCGAGGAGGATTCTTTTGTGCCAAAGCTGTCGCATCGGGAATGATGAGTCGATTTTTCGGTAGAATTATATTTGTATCGAGTCAATCGGGTTTGATTGGCATCCCGGGCCAACCGGTATATTGTGCGACAAAGGGAGCACTGGTCAATTTGGTGAGGGCTCTTGGAGTTGAGTGGGCGAAATATGGGATTACCGTAAATACGGTTGCTCCGACATTCATCGAGACGAATTTAACAAGGAAACGTCTTCAGAATCCAGAATTCCGTTCATATGTGCTGGGGAAAATCCCAAAAGGAGAATTGTCGGTTCCTGATGATGTGGCTCATGCGGTGGTCTATCTCGCTAGTGATGAAGCTGCAATGGTTAATTGCCATACATTGTCAGTAGATGGTGGATGGACTGCATGGTAAAAGTTATTGATTAGTGCTTGATTTAATGATTATTGCATAATTGGATGACAGGATTGAAACTTTTCTTTGACAGCGGTTCCTCCGGTCCTTTAGTATTAAAACCACTAAAAGACTGGAGGTCTATGAATGAGAAAGCTAAGCGTCGTTGTTCTAGCTCTTGTGTGTCTATTTACTTTTAGCGGATGTATGTCTTTTGCAGCGCTGTTTCCTGTTGTTAATCCGCCGTTGGAGAGTAAATCTTCAATGCTTGTCCTTGAAGCCGGGGTGCAAGATGGCTCAACGACATCGGAATTACTGAATACAAATGCCACTGGCTGGGCTCCCTGGGTTGTGGATTCCGAGGGGAATACCATACCTTTCAGACCATTCGATACCGAAAGCAGACTGGATTCATTTTACTTCGCCGAGAACCTGCCTGCCGGAACATATACCCTCAAAGGATTCTTACACGTCTATGTGGATTATTCAAAACTACAATCCAATGAGATTGCTTCTTACGGACCATTTGAGAACTATCCCTACCATGTGAAACAAGAATTCCTTTTGGAACAACCTGTGGCAGTTACCCTTAAAGATGCTGAAATCGCTACACTCGGGCGTTATTTCATTACATCTCAGTGGGTAGGCGGAGCTATGGGGACTACCGATGATCGCTGGAAAGTAGCACCGTCGTCGGTAAAGATTACCGGAGACCCAACTGATAAGAAAGCCTTAAGGGTCGCAAAAAATTGGGCAACGCCTGCATGGTCCCAATGGAACACAAGGAACCCCGAGACTGCTGCAGACAGGTAGGGCGTGATGATCCGTGACCGTTGTATAAATCTATGATGGTCAGACTTTTCTTATGAGGTTCAACAACTTTCAGTCACTCTGGGGTGTCTCAAGATTCTCTTGATATTGATGCGGCATTCCACAGGGGGAACAATACGGTGAGAATATGGTGAATAAAGCTTTGATATTTGTTTTACTCATAGCATTATTGGTTCTGTGTGTTTCTGGTTGCGATATGCAATGGGTATACACACTAGGGCTGCCGGATGATGCTCCTCCAGCCTCTGCGTTACCGGTTCAACCAGAAGCCCTGCGACAAATCCAACGATTTGGAACAATACAAAACGACTCCGATATTTTTTTCCATTCTGGAATAGATCTGTCACCGATCGAAGGTGAAACAATGGACGTATATGCCATAGCCCCAGGAGTAATCACTGAAATCATCACAGATACAAAACAAGGGTATGATGCAAAAGAAGGAGCAAGGAATTTTAAGATAGTCATGTACATCTCGAAAGAAATAGGAGTCATTTACCATTTTGAAGCGGCTTTGGATAACGATACCGGCGAAGCCCTAAGCTTACGGGATGTAAGAAAACTGATTAAAGTCAGACAAGGGCAGAAGGTAGATGCCGGAGATATTATCGGTCAGCTACCATTTAGGAAGTATGAAACGCACTTACATTTCACTATAGCCAAAGATGCGCGTGAGGGAGATAACATTCCTTGCCCGCTTACTTATTTCACTGAAGAAAAAGCAAACGAATTCAATGAATTGTACGGTAACGTATATACTTATGATTCGACGCACGATATCTGTGGAAATGAATATTGATTATTCAACGGACATGGCTTGTGCCAATGTAAGATGGCCACAAATTTGTGATGATTGATATTCTTTAGCCACAGACGTTACTGCATATAACCGACAAGTAATGGGCTAAAATGTGTATCTTCGGAAAAAAAAATACCAAGCATAAAGCGTTACACTTTTTTTGCTTTTTGTATGTGTTCCCGGTGGTTGTTTCCAAAAACGGTAATGGGAAGAGATGCCTAAGGTATTTTTTCTGTTGAATAAAGGAGATAATTAGCTATATTATGATTCATAGCCTTTATAAATGATAATGATGAGGGTTTCATGGCAATAGAACGTAAGGATGCATCATGCCGAATTCGATGCATTCCCGTAGCAGTTTATCTTATATTGACGCTATTCGTTGCACCTACGATTGGTGCGACTGATATTTCATTAACAGCAGTAACTCAAACATTCGGGTGGTTTGACTCGACAACGACTCCGACACATCTTGACGGTTCTACTTCAATTGAATTCTCTGGAGATGGGATAGGGTTAGATGTTGGTATGAGGATACAATTGCCTGTTTGGGATATCGGGCTTGCGACCTCTTTTTTCCTGAAAGATACGGATGAACCGTTACGTAATATGATTGTGACCAAAGTCCATAGCGCGCATCGACCTTCTTTCGGATCAAGTATCGATGTGGTAGGAGGATACGGTAGGATTATCAATATAGCCGCTCATGCGATGGATGTTTCCATTTCATACGGACTAGGTATTCAAGTGAGCGCAACGTTCATGCCATTTCTTGATATGCCGTTAATTAATTTCAGCCCGTATTATGATCTGGAAATCGCACTTGAAATGTTTGATAGTTTGATGATATCAACGTCAATTGGCTCTTCAACTTTGTTCGAATATTCGACACAAGCGATGAGCCCTGTAGCGAAAGGAAGCATAGCCTACGATCTGACCGACGCTATTACGGTCGGTTGTGAGTATTCTGTCCATTTCTCAGATATCCTACCTGAAACATTTATCATCGCTAAACAAGAGGCAAAAGCCTATGTCGTATGGATACCGAAAGTCAGCTGATGTGAACGTCCGTTTGAAAACGAGCGTTCATCAAATTATTATGTATGGAATTCTTCTCAGCATCTTCTTATTGTTTTCTTGTAGCCAACCCGATTATTCCCATGTCGAAACCAGAGATCTGAGCGGCGGATTCGATCAACCGATCGATATGACCGGATCTCTCGAGTCATTTTCATTTCTTGTACTGAACGATATCCATTTCGGCCGCGAAGATAAAGGAGTCTACTGGAAATTTGATGAATTCTGGCAATGGCTTGATACTTATCCGGGTTCGATTGACTTCGCATTGAATCTTGGGGATTTCACTGAAGATTCTCAAGAGGATGAGTATCTTGAATATGCCGATTTCATCCAAGACCTGGCAAATCGATCAATTCCTATGCATACCGTAGCGGGAAATCACGACATTCGTAATCGCGGACGTTCTTATTTCTCAACCTATGTATGTGCGGCACCATACAAACGATTTGCTCATAAAGGCATATCGTTTTATATGATAGATACTGGAAATCGGAGCTTAGGAAACAGGCAACTTGAAGAACTTATCAAAGAAACAGCGCAAGATACCAATCTGAAAATGTTTTGTTCACATGTGCCGTTATATGGAAGCCCTGACCTCATATATTTTGCCTTGCCAGATACCCAAGAACGAATGATGTTGTTGAAGACAATGGTAGATGAAAAGGTCGGAATATATTTCAGTGGTCATCATCATTCAGGAGACGTGCTTTACAAATATACAGAAGAAAATTCAGAATTCATCTTTGGAGCATTTCATGGCCGTGATTCCTTTTTCGAATCGACACTCCCTAGATGGTATGTATGCACCTATGATTCAATCAAAAATTCACTTGGGATTACCCGCCATACTGTCCAAAAAGATGGATCGATCACTGAGGTTTTGATTGCCAACCTGATAATGCCATAAAGATAATCATCGCATCATATCTCATGTGATGGGTTCAGTTAATTATTTTCATCTCCTGTAATTCTAGCATAATTAATGTAACATAAAGAAAATAACCCATGCAAAAACGCCAACTCATACCTGCCATTTATTACCCTACAATGGGCAAAAGGAAAATAAACGCAAGATTCTATCGTACGAAAGAAAGTAAAATCGACCCGATAGGCAAGTTGGTGACAAATACTTGAAGATACGATATATTTCAGGCAGTAGATTATCCAAGGGGGTAGCCATGAATCCTGCGGCGAGAAAACAAGAAATCATGCGTATTCTCCAAAGACAAGAAACGGTCCAGGTCGTTGAGCTCGCCCGTTTGCTGGATGTTTCAAAGGTCACAGTCCGGAATGACTTGGACGAGTTGGAAAATAAAGGGCTTCTCATGCGCACGTATGGCGGGGCGGTGCTACCCGAGAAGCGTGGGACTGAGCGTTTCATCTCAAATACGATGAAAGAATTCTTCGAACAAAAGGAACAAATCGCTCGTTTAGCCTGTACTTTGGTCTCCTCCGGACAAAACATCATCATCGACAACGGCAGTACGACGATTCATGTGGCTAAATACATACGCGACATGGCCGTGACGGTGACCACCAGCTCATTGTTGGTCATCGAAGAATTAATGCATGCTGAAAAAGTCGACCTTATCGTTTCGGGTGGGGTGTTACGAAGACAGTCGATGGGTTTGATGGGAAACTTATCCAAGGATGTGTACCGTCAGGTTCACGCTGATTGGCTTTTTTTGGGAGCTTCCGGGTATTCTGCTTCCCAAGGAGTCTTTTGCACCAATCTGATTGAGGCTGAAACAAAGCAAGCCATGATCCAGGGGGCCACAAATGTCTGCCTGCTGGTCGATTCATCAAAGATGGAGCACTTGTCGCTCGCACGTGTGTGCGATTGGAATTCAATCGATTATCTGATCACCGACACCATTTCAGCCGAAGTCGAACAGAATCTCACGGAGGCGGGAGTCAAAGTGCTCGCTGTCGATAGGCAATGAACACCTTCAAAACCACGATGTCATTGGTGGGTTTCAAGTCGGTTGACGCGATAGCATCGTACCGAAACGCGTTCCCGTCGATGATGTTCGAGCTATCATATAAAATGAATTCCGCATTCCTTGAATCGGTGCGACCGGTGGTAACGAACCGAGTCGCTTCGGTACATGCCTGTTGCCCGAGCGAGCCGATCTTTCCAAACTTGGGAAGCCATGACCCTCATATCGTAAAAGAAAGTTTGAAGGCTATAGAATCTAGTGCTGTCACTGCGATCTCGTTCGGGGCGGACATTTTAGTCCTGCATCCGGGATATGCAACCGATAGCGCTGTTCCGGCAGAGAACGAACAACGCAAAGTATTACTGGAAGGTGAGCAGTTCAAGCGTTATGTCTGGCGATCAAAGGGTTCTATCTGCACTCCAGATTACGTGAAACAAGCTGTGTATGTCCGTCATATGGCTCAAGCGTTGGATTTATTACCCGAAGCCGCCCGACTGTGTGCGTCACATGGAGTTCGCTTGGCGGTGGAGAATCTCAATCCCAGGGTAGGGTATCTGTTCCAAACACCCGATGAGATGATAGCGTTGGCTACCATGGGAAACAATCTGTTCTTATGTTTGGATGTAGGTCACTTATGGATATCATCCTGCGTTTACGGATTTGACTACTTGACCGCACTGCGGCAGGTGATGGCGACGGGGAAAGTAATAAATTGCCATTTGCATAGCAATCCTTCCGATCGGGACAGGGATCTGTTCATTGACAATCACGATGCGTTTTCTGCAAACGGATTTCCCATTACCAGCATTCTGGCTGAGGTTGCCACTCCGGATACGAATTTGGTACTTGAGACAGTTGATGATCCTGACGCTAACACTTTAGTGCTGTTGGAGGCTTTGAACAGGAAACAAGCGAAGTCGTCCGGCGTATGATATGAGTTGTTGCGCGTTAGGTGTATCGGATGTTTAAACACCATCGGCTGACTAAATAATTCGCCATGTTGATGCGAATGTGACTGTTGACTTTGCGTACGATCCTCCTTACGTTTGACGCTTCATTAATTGACAATGATACATGTGTAAAGTCATGATGGTGTAATGCCGAGATAACTGGATTGGGAATGTATTCCAAGGGAGCCGGACATGGAAATGATCGAGTCTATATTGGTACCCAAGACGGGGAACGAGATCTTGTGCGAAGACGGTTTGTTCTTTGACGGGCGCTTCGCAGCGGTCATCGATGGCTGTAGTGCGAGCAAGACTCCAAAATGGGGGGCTCCGTCTCCGGGAGTGGTAGCTAAAAATTGTTGTCTCAGAGTATTATCTAGCTTGCCGACTGAAGCAACGATGCACATGGCGTTCAGCCTCATGGATAAAGCCATTCATGATTGGTACGTAATTCACGATATGGTGAATGAAGCCAATGAAGATGCTTCGCTACGTTGCGGTGCGTATGTCGCGATTGTAAGTGCATACCACAGGCAAGTGTGGGTCCTTGGTGATTGCCAGGTATTGGTTGACTCAATACTTCACACGGCCCGCAAGGATGTCGATGTTTTGATGGAGACCTTACGAGCATTTTTACTTGAAGCCGATGAACTGCGTCAAACAGAAGGCGAGGCAGTCCGATTGCTTGAACCGATCATGCAACTGCAGCCATTGTTTCAAAACAACAATCAGGCGAAAGCATTCTGGTATCCGGCTCTGGACGGATTTCTTACCGACATGGGTGCGGTGAAGGTTTTTCAGCTCAGTATCGATCCGGTCGAAGTGGTGCTTGCCACAGATGGATATCCCGTGGTGACAGGGACTTTGAAGGAGTCAGAACGACTTCTGGCAAAGCTACTCGAAAGCGATCCTCTCTGTTTCAGGGAGAACCGGGCGACCAAAGGCGTGACACCGGGCAACCTTTCTTATGACGACCGTACATATTTACGACTTTTTGTCTAGTTAGTTTCGTTTTTTGTTCATATTCAATAAAAAGTAACAAAGAAGCGTTCTATCTAGAAAAAAAACACTCTAATAACGCAATAAAAAGGTTGCGTTCTGATTGAACCCCCCCATATACTAAATCAGCGGCTTTTGTTTATCGCGTGTCGACATACAAGCCGTTCATTACTCGAAGGAGGAAGACATGAAGAAAATCGTAACACTTTTGTTCGTGGCCATTCTGGTTCTCGGTGCCGTATATGCTCAGGGAGCCGCTGAGCCACAAGCGACAGATGTGGTTGAGAAGGACCTGACCATCTGGAGCGGTGCTGCTGAAGATGAAGCTCAGGCTTTGGCTAAAAAGTTCAATGAACTCCACCCTGGAATCAACGTCAGCATCATCCGTGCTGGTTCGGGAGAGTTGGTCAATCGGCTCATGGCCGAACAGCCGAAACCTGAAGGCGACATCCTGCTGATGATCGCCAAAGAAAACATGGAGATGGCGTATGAATATCTCGCCCCATATAAGTCAGCCAATCATGCCAAGATCGATGTGACGGTGCGTGATGACGCCGATGTACCTCGATATTATGGATCATCAATGCCATTGCAGGCTATCATGATCAACACGAACCTGCTTAAAGAAGCGGAGTATCCCAAGAGCTGGTCTGACTTAATAGATGCGAAGTTCAAAGGGGAAATCATCTTGGCCAATCCAGCCCTCTCAGGTTCTGCTTATGCCCAGGTTTACATGATTTATAAGTTATATGGTGAAGAATTCTTAGCCAAACTGGCAAAGAACGCAGTATTTACCGCAAGTTCTACAGTCGGACCCGAATCGGTTGCCCGTGGTGAGTATGCCATAACGGTGACAGGTGAATCCAACATCGGTAAGTACATCGGCGAGAATGCCCCGGTTACCTATGTGTATCCTTCAGAAGGAACCGGAGCTCGTTTTGATGCTACTGCGATGATCGCCAATTGTCCTCATCCGAACGCTGCCAAATTATTCATAGATTTCATTACCTCTAAAGAAGCGTATGAAATCATACGCACGACCCGTAATCGCCGCGTTGTGACTCCAGAATTGCCCGGTCCGGAAAACCTACCCGCTCTCGGCGATATCAAGTTGTTCCCATACGACGACATGGAAGCCAAGGAAATCAAAGAAGACCTCGTGACCAAATTCTCGAATATGATGTAATTGTGTCGTGGCCTGCGGAACATCGAAAGGCCTCCGCAGGCCAATTTTTTATAAGGAGTGAAGCTCATGAGTCGGAATCTGACTTACCTCAATGTGAATAAGATTTTTGGAGAGCATGGCAAGAATCCGGTACATGCTCTGAAGGATGTCTCCTTCACGATTAATCCAGGCGAGCTGTTTTGTATGCTCGGACCTTCTGGATGTGGCAAGACAACCCTGTTACGCTCGACTGCAGGACTTGAGACGATCAGCAGTGGTCAGATTCTGTATGGAGACTCCGATATGACGAGCATCCCTCCGTTTAGGAGGAATATCGGGATGGTATTCCAAAGTTTTGCATTATATCCCCACATGAATATATTTGAGAACGTCGCCTACGGATTGCGAGTTCGGAAGATGCCTGACGCGGAGGTTCGCAAACGGGTCACCGAAGTTATGGAATTGGTCGGTTTGACCGAAGAACTTAAACGTAACCCATCCCCGACAGGATTGTCTGGAGGCCAGCAGCAACGGGTCGCAATTGCGAGGGCGCTGGTCTACCAACCCGACCTATTGTTGCTTGACGAACCATTGGCAAACCTCGATGCTAAGTTACGTCGTTATATGCGAGCGGAAATTCGACGGATCCAAAAAGCAACCAATATCACCACGATTTTCGTGACCCATGATCAAGAAGAAGCGATGGCAATCGGTGATCGCTTGGCAGTGTTACGTAAAGGTGTGGTAGAGCAGATTGGCTCGAGCAACGAGCTTTACACGGGTCCTGATAATGCGTTCGTGGCAAATTTTATCGGGAAAATGAATTTTTTCAATGCAAGATTATCAGGTGCAAACCAAGCTACGGTCGACACTACGAATGTCGCGGTTGAGATCAATCCGCAAAAAAATCGTATCCCGGCATCGGCTGGACTGCAAGCAGAGTCGAAGGTCCTCATCGGAGCTAGGCCGGAACAACTCGAGGTAAGCTCTCATAAACAGCCTGATTCGCTCGAGGGAGTAGTACAAATTATACAACATCTGGGCCAAGTGGTACGCTACGAGGTGCTGTTGGACGACAAGGTCTGCGATGCATCCATCGAGGTCGATATGCCAACGATGCTCGAGGATGTACGCGAACATGACCGTATCCATGTGATCTTCAAGAAGGGGTTGCCGTTCTTGTTTCTCCCGGAGGTGGATAACTGATGAAACAACATGACAGCATTCGTGAAGATTCGTCCAAAACCTTGCGACAGTTTTTGAAGAAAGACTTTACCCCGTACATGGTGTTCGCCATCCCATTGGCTTTTATGGCCATCTTCTTGATCTATCCGATGATCACTACGATATTACGAGCTTTTATGCCTGCTGGTAACAAACTAGTGCTCGGCCAGTTTTCTTTGGAAGGGTTTACCAAGTTTTTCGAAAGTTCGATGTACCGTAAAGCATTATTGAATTCATTTGTTGTAAGTTTTGCTGTGACAGCATTCTCGTTGGTTATCGGTGTCCCTATGGGGTACTTCGTTGCACGGGTCAAGCTGCCGGCTAAGAACCTGATGCTGTCACTCGGTATCTTACCTATCATCATGCCTTCGTTCGTGGGAGCTTTTACCTGGGTGATTTTGTTGGGTCGTAATGGAGTATTGCGCCATTTTTTGAACGTAATGCTTGGTCCTTTGGGAATTGAAGTACCGACCATCTATGGGATGTTCGGTATGATTTTGTGTATGACGCTCACATACTACCCGTTCGTATTCCAGTTGTCTTATGGTGCGTTCGCTTCGGCAAATGCCTTGCTTGAAGAAGCCGGGATGCTGATGGGAGCTTCCAAGTGGCGGATCTTCCGAACTGTCACGTTTCCATTAATCCTGCCCAGCTTGGGTGCAAGTGCATTATTGGTGTTCGTTCGTGCTATTGGTAACTTCGGTATTCCTGCGGTTATCGGAGGGGACAAGTATGTATTGCCCACCCTTATCTACTTCCGGGTCAACGGATTCTGGGACCTTAACGGAGCTGCATCGATCGCTATCGTGAACGTATTGATTACAGCGATCGTGTTGTGGCTTCAAAAGTATGTGATTAGTCGCCGTGAGTACGAAACCATCTCAGCTACGCATTCAGAGATTAAGTTGCACGAAGGTAAGGGAATTCGGATAATTGCCTTCGTGTACTGTATCATCATATTGGTCATGTCGTTGCTTCCGCAGTTAACAATCATCATCATGTCATTCTCAACAAGATGGGTAGGCTTGTTCCCCGAAGGCTTCACATTAAAGAATTACCTTAGGATTCCTTCCTATTCAAGTAAGGAATTGTTCAACACTTTCTACCTCTCATTGCTGGCCACGTTCTTGGCAGCTTTGCTTGGAAGTTTGATTGCTTACATCACCGAACGTAAAAAACCCAAAGGAGCTGCTTTGCTCGATATGTCGGTCATGGCACCGTTCATCCTCCCGGGCACGGTAGTTTCGGTGGCTCTGTTATCTGCTTTTAGCGGCAACAGTATTATCAAGTTGACCGGAACATATGCCATCATCGTTATCTCTTATATGGTACGGCGAACACCATACGTATATCGCTCTGTCGCCGCGAGCCTGTCTCAACTCAATCCTTCATTGGAGGAAGCGTCGACAATTGCCGGGGCGAACTGGTTGTACACCTTCCGCAGGGTGAGTGTCCCGTTGATTTTACCGAGCATCATAAGTGGATCGATTTTAACCCTCACGACATTATTGCAGGAATTGAGCACCACGATATTACTCTATAGTTCCAAGACCCGTACGGTGCCGATCCAGATTTACGGTGCGGTTGCCGATGGAAAGCTTGGTGAGGCCAGTGCGTTATCGGTGGTTTTGTTGCTGGTGGTGTTCGGTATCATCTATATTTTGAACAAGTCTCAGGGCAAATCAATTTCCTCAAGCTTCAAGATGGGTTGAAAACTAAATGACTCACTACGATTATTCATGGCATGCCAAAGGACTCACAGAACAGATCCTGCCGTTCTGGGATCAAGCGTTCGACAATGAGCATGGCGGTGTGTTTACCTGTTATTCAAATCTTGGTGACCGCTTGTTATCGACCGATAAGTACGTCTGGTCGCAAGGACGGATGTTGTGGTGTCTGAGTGAAATGCTCGTTTCTGATGTTGTTTCCCGTGAGTTGGGAAACCAGCGCAGGGCTCTGTATGGTGTTCAAGCCAAATCATTGTATCGGTTTTTGCATACCCACGTTTTGCTCGATGAAGAACAGGGTGTGTGTGCTTTTTTGACCGATCGCTACGGGAATATCAAAGAAGCGGCACCCTCCAAAGGATTGTATGCGAGCTTTTATGTCGATTGCTTCGTTATCATGGGGTATGCTCGTTATGCAGTTCTCATTGGGGATGAGCATGTTGCGTATGAGGCGGTAGATATTTTTCGTCGTATGCTGGCGTTTATGGAGCTTAACGGGGTTCGTACCGAACCGTATGTGTTACCCGCAGGTTTCACGACTCAAGCAGTCGCGATGATCCTTTGTAATACGGCGTGGGTACTGGCCAAAGCTTTAGAATCGTTAGAATTACCCGAAGCTCCTTGGTTTGCTGATTTCTCCAGAGAGCGGGCATGTGAAATCCTGAATGGATTTTACGATCCCCAACGAAAGTTATTACGTGAAGTCGTGGCTCCTGCAAGATATGACGGGACACTGTTAGCCCGCCATTACAACCCGGGTCACGCCATAGAGTGTATGTGGTTCACGTTGGATTGTCTGGGTGATCCGACTTTGATTGATCGCATGGCGGCGATTGTACTTACATCATTGGAACTGGGATGGGATAGACAGCACGGCGGATTGTTACGGTATGTTGATCGTGACGGGGATCGGCCGCACGGACCGAGCGGCACCACCGAGTTTGAAAAACTGATCGAGCGCACTTGGGATTATAAATTATGGTGGCCACATGCCGAGGCACTGTATTGTACCGCACGAATGTATCGTGCAACCGGGAATACGGCATTCTTGGACTGGTATTGGCAGCTGAAAGACTATGTGGATAAAGTATTTCCTGCCGAAACGGGGAGAGAATGGATTCAGATCAGGACTCGAACGGGAGCCCCGCTCGAAACAGTGGTGGCTCTACCGGTGAAGGATCCGTATCACATCATGCGCATGCACATATTAAGCATGGAACTATTCGGCAATCATGAATGAAGGTTGGATAAGTATGCAGGGAAATCGCATCGGTGTGGACGAACGCATCAGAAAACTATTGAATCTAGATATGTTCAAAGCTTACGATATCAGGACCAAGAGCACCGCCTTGACTCCGGTTTTGGCATCCCGCCTGATGCGGGCGATCGGTAAGTATTGTATCGATATACTCAAGGTCCGTTCGGTAGTTCTTGGCCGCGATGCTCGTCTGGCTGCCCCGGCTTTACTCGAATTGGCAGTAGATATATTACCGTCGATGGGCTTGGATGTGATACTCAATCCATTGCAAGTCTCGACATGTCAATTCTATTTTAGCTGTATGCGCAATCGCGATGCAGCTGCGGTGATGTTCACGGCTAGCCATAACCCCGGAATCTATATCGGCATGAAATTAATGGGTCCAGGCATGAGAACGCTTGCGTACGATAGCGGCCCGGCCGGAGGTATAGCCTGTATTCGTGATTTTTATCTAGATAATAGTGGCTCTGAATATCCGGTTAAAGGTCGAGGTACGGTGAGGATCGCCAGATATTTGGACGAGTTCATCGACTATTCGATTAGTCTTTCCGGTCTGGAGACACATAGCCTACGCGGTGTGTCTATCCTCACTGATTATCTGTGCGGATCGGCAGGAACGGAAGTTACAGAAGCGCTGCAAGCCTGCGGGGCAACAGTCCGGGTACGCAATCTGATTCCGGACGGGATGTTTCCGGCAGGAGATCCGAATCCGATTGCGTTGGAGAGTGTCCGGTCTACGTGGGATCTGATGAGAAGAGAAAAGTTCGACTTTGGTTTCTGCTTCGATGGCGACGGGGATCGAATGGACGTGATGGATAATAACGGCGAGCAATTGGCCCCATCGTTTAACTTGGCACTCCTTATTCCGATGATCACGGATTACTTCAGGACGGTCCATGCTTCCGGGGTGTTCGGATCTTACCCGTATCAACCCCACATGTACTATGATGTAAAAGCCAATCCACTGTCGGTGGTTCTCCAAGCAAACTGCGGCATTGGCGTGCACATTATCAGAAACGGTCATTCTTTCATCAAAGAAGCCTTACGCACAAATATGAAGCAGCAATATCTTGTCGCTTCCGAAGAATCAGCCCACTATTATATGAATTTTCCCTACGACCTCAAAGATTCGTCCCAAGGTTTCGCTGCCACAGAAAACACGCTTTTCTTCACATTGCTGACAGCCCGAATGTGGACATCCTCCCCAGAGTTGTACACCCAAGCTCTCCAACGCCAGAAAGCAATATACCGCGAACGCGAATGGCCATGCCATTTTTACGAAGAACATTTGTTGGAGCAGGTGATGCAAGAAGTCGAACAAGCTTTCGTCTCGCAAGGATTGGCTGTATTCAAAACGATGGAGGACGGCTCGAGCCTTGACGCTACGCTGATGAGGGGAGGCTTGCCTGAATTGATTACCAAGGAGACCTCATTGAAAGGCGACTGGTTGCAAGTGGCACAAAGAATTTCGCGTAGCGAAGAAGGCATGGCCCGTTGGGAAGTCTCCTCAAGCTCACCAGAACGTTGTGACCAAGCAGTCGCGATAATCCATTCGATTACCGACCGCTATGTGAAGGAAGGCAAGGCATCTTACCCGGAGTAACCGACGATTTCTTTTTTACTATCATTGGCAAAAGATTCTTACGATTCGTAGGACGCCTGTTATGTTCAGGCTCCATCGAAACTGTGAATCAACTCATTTCATAGGTAATCGTTGAAATTCGTACTTATCTGGCAATAATACTGAACACCTCGGCAAGTTCCTTCCGGCCAAGTATGCGGGGAACGGGATATAACGGATTGGCTTCAGTGAAAGCTCGCTCGACCATAACCGGGATATCTTCTGGTTTTATGCCGCTTATATGCTCTGGTATTGCCATATTTTTGTTCATCGTTCGTATCATGCCGATGAAAGTTTGCGCAGCATCGGTGTCGTTCAGGTTTGTGGGAACTGATGAGCTTTTACGGGCGAGATCAGCAAGACGTTTTTCAGCTGAATTTCCGAAATAGGCGAGCATATGGGGGAGGATGATCGAGTTCGCCAAGCCATGGGGAATTCCATAGAAACCTCCCAAGGTATGGGCGATAGCGTGTACATATCCCACATAGGCCCTTGTGAATGCTTTTCCTGCGAGGTATGCTGCTTTTAACATATTGTTTCGTCGAACAATATCGTTCCCATCAATATACACAGCTTCTAAATCTTGCATGATAATGCGCGTAGCATCTATGGCATCTCGTTCGGTTTCTTTGGTATTGCTCCGACCGATATAAGCTTCCACGGCATGGGTAAGTGCGTCCATGCCAGTGGTGGCGGTAATCTGCTTCGGCAGTTTGAGAGTTAATTCTGGGTCGAGCACCGCCAGATGAGGGATAAGTGAGTGATCGTTAATGGGATATTTCTCATGTGTTTCTGGATTGGAGATAACCGCTGCCAAGGTCGCCTCGCTACCGGTTCCGGCCGTGGTGGGGATAGCTACCAATAAGGGCAAGCGATGCAAGACTTTTAGAACGCCTTTCATCGATGCCAATGATTTCTTCGGTCTGGCTACGCGCGCTCCTACTCCTTTAGCGCAATCAATGGGCGACCCTCCGCCAAATGCGATAATAGCTTGGCATTGGTTGGAATGATAGAGCGCAAGCGCGGTTTCAATATTCCCGATGGTTGGATTCGGTACTGTCTCGTCATACACAACAGACACGATGTGTCGCTTGGAGAGTTCCGTCAACAACGGATTCATAAGATTCAGGGCTACCAATCCTTTATCAGTCACGATCAGTACTCTGGTGATCCCGCGACTAGCCAGATGTGCCGGGAGCTCAAGCAGACTGCCCTGACCTTCAATAAGCTCAGGTTCTCTCCATGGTAATAACGGAGAAACCAGCTTGAATATCGATTGATATACTCGGCAATACAGTGTAAAGAATACCATGTAATTTCCTCCCGAGATGGGTGCTGGATATCAATTTGTAACCAATTATCAATTCTATCTTAAATACGAGGCATTGCTAAGTCAATGAAATACAATATTCTATGATGGTTCTACTTCATCCATGTAAACAAACGATTCTTCGAAGGAATCCGGATAGGTATGCATGAAATTTTCTCTACAATGGAATGTGGTCATAGCATTTCTTGAGAGGGATTTTTGTAGGTGTCTTACATTGAGGAAATCGTAGGTCAGGTAATTTATCCTGATAATGCCATGCTGAAAAAAAGTTCGAATGAATAAAGAGGGCAAATATATTATTTTGCGTGGGAATGTTGTACTTATCCGTTATCAATAATGTCCAAGATTATCAATTATTACCTTATTTCAATTATTTCTACTGATGAAACCATGAAGTGTTGAGAAATAAATGCATGATGCGCCATCAATGCTCTAATAACCATTGTTGTACTTTTTGATGAATCTCCTCGCGTATCACACGAATTCCTATTAATTTTTCTTCATCGGTACCGGGAATAGCACTTGGGTCGGCAAAGCTCCAATGTATTCGCTCATGCTTTCCCGGAAACAACGGACAGCGTTCAGCATTCGATTCGTCGCATACCGTAATCACATAATCGAAATGTTCAGATCGATCGATGTACTCTTGCACTGGTTTAGCGTATTGATCCTTCATCGAAATACCGATTTCAATCATCGCTTGCACCACTAAAGGGTTAAGTTTTCCTGCTTCAATGCCACTGCTGTGAACTTCGAATCGATCACCCGCATAATGACGTACAAACGCTTCGCACATCTGGCTCCTCGCCGAGTTGTGAATGCAAATGAACATTATTTTTGTTTTTATCATTGCTCATTCCTAATTATGCAACTATCGGTTTTACAATTCTTTTGCGATTTTGAAAGAGTGTTCATAGGTTCTTCAAAAAAATTCGCACAAAGCAACATGTCAAATATACAGGGCATGATGAGCGAACAGATTACCTGAGTTCCTTCTTTTGTCATCTTTATCACCCCAACGTTCTTTAGAGTCGCTAAGTGTTTGGATGCTACTGATTTATTTAACTTTAGATATGAAGCCAGTTCACATACACACCACTGACGATCTTTAAGTGCTTGAACCATTGCCAAACGCATAGGATGCCCTAGGGCTCGTAAGAATTGAGCGGCTTGCGTAAGTTTTTTTTCACATGACTGCTCCATGTAATCAATGTTGCAAAAAGTGGAAACTTTGTCAATGAATACTATTGACACTGATGCTAATTGTTTCCAAAATTGGAAACAATGGAGAATCGCTCATGATTATAAAAATTCTTGGAAAAGGATGTCCGAAATGCAAGGCGTTAGAAGAACAAGCAACACTGGCTATTGCAGAAATCGGAATCGACGCTTCGATTGAGAAGGTAACCGATATCGATCAAATAATGGATATGGGCGTAATGATTACGCCTGCTTTGGTAATCGATGGTGAAATAAAGAGTGTGGGTAAGCTGTTGAGCAAAGATCGAATCATCGCATTGCTAAAAACATAACATTGTTTTATGGTCGTTAAATTTTATTTTGACTAAAAATACGGTGACACAGGAACCTGATAGATGACTAATAAAGACCTTTCTCCGAATAAGAAACTATGTATCATTATTGCGACATTTCTTGTTGTTTACTTTATTCCGTTTGATCATCCCCGCATTACCGGTGCAATTCAGGAAGCTTTCTTCATGTTGGCCGATTATGCCCACGAACATGTCTTATTGTGTGTAGTTCCTGCAATGTTCATAGCAGGAGCCATAGTAGTTTTTTTAAATCAACAAGCAGTAATGAAATATTTAGGTCCGAAAGCCAACAAAGTGGTAGCCTATTCGGTAGCTTCAGTATCAGGGTCGATACTGGCAGTGTGTTCATGCACCGTACTTCCGATTTTCAAGGGTATTTATAAGAAGGGTGCGGGTTTGGGTCCCGCGGTCTCATTTCTCTACTCAGGGCCAGCAATCAATATTTTAGCGATTATCTTATCTTATAAAGTATTTGGTTGGCGTATGGGTGTGACACGCATGGTGGTTTCCATACTGATTGCATTTCTCATTGGACTTATAATGCAAAAAATATTTAAGAAGGAAGATGAGAAACGTTTGGCAGATGAACGACTTTTCAAAACTCCCTCTGCAGATTACGTCGTTCGTTCATTACCACAGATGATCATGTTTATGGTTTCAATGATTGGTATCCTGGTGTTCCTTAATTGGGCTCCATCAGATGGGGTTAGTTTGTTATGGGATGGAATATTTAATTTTAAGTATTGGATTTCAGGTAGTTTCGCACTTCTTTTGATCTATATTTTAATTCGATGGTTTTCAAGAAGTGAGCTTGGAGAGTGGATCCTGGCAACAAGAGACTTCGCTTTGCAAATACTTCCATTACTTTTTAGCGGTGTATTGATTGCAGGATTTTTACTTGGAAGGCCTGGATTTGAAGCATTGATTCCCTCTGGTTGGATTGAAACGCTTGTCGGAGGGAATTCTTTATTCGCCAACTTTTTCGCTGCCATATCAGGAACTTTCATGTATTTTGCAACTTTAACTGAAATTCCCATTGTACAAGGCTTGTTGGGAGCCGGGATGGGTGAAGGACCTGCCGTGGCTCTGCTTCTAGCGGGCCCCAGCCTGTCTTTACCATCAATGTTGGTCATCGGCAATGAACTCGGGATGAAGAAAACCCTTGTGTATGTACTATTGGTAGTCTTCTTTTCAACAATCGCAGGATTTATGTATGGCCTTATCCTATAGATGCCATTTGCTCACAATAAAATGATTTTTCGTGTATTTGTGCTATTCCCGATAATCGAGGTATAAAGAAAAATATTCTTTCAATCTTTCTCTCAATCAGACGTGTGATGGGCTCAGGTACATCGCAGCTAGATATCGATGATCACTATTACGAACAAAAAAGCTTCCCTTGATACAGTTTTATTGCGGCTCACAACATATCAGAACTGAAAACAGGAGACCAGATGACAAAACAGAGTGTTGCACGCACAAGATCGGATTGCACTTACCACATCATGTGTTTCATCTATGTAAATATGGCTCTTTTGTCTGCATTTGCCAAAATTCTCATTGCAAGTCGATTGGATGCGTCCAAAGGTTCGAGCTCCGTGCATCCGTCCGCTACGTTATCAGCAAAACTTCGACAACCGTGAAGCAGTAAAAGAATTCGGTACAATCGTTGGTTCGTTTATCATAGGAGTGCTTGACAATGGAATGTCTATTATGGGCATCAGTGTTGACTGGCAACAGACGATTAAAGGCATGGTACTATTATTTGCAGTAGCTTTTGATTTCTATACGAAGAGGAGATCCGGACGTTGATTGACCCGATGTTTAGGCTGATTATCAAGGCCGAGCATGAAATAACTGAAGACCTCGATGGTAAGATCAGGAATAACCTGTGCCTTACGTTTCCCCACAGTGCATGGTATTTCGAATACCAGCGAGGTTGGAAAGGAGCTCTGCCCGACTGGACCGTTGTCATTATGGACGATCAAGACAATCCGGTTGCTCATTGCGGGGTGATTGAACGTAGCATTACAATAGGAGATGTTGATTATCCAATATTCGGTATTCAAAATGTATACGTATTGCCCGAACAACGCGGAAAGGGATTAGCTCATGAACTCCTTTGGTCTGTCGACAGTGAAGCTTTCAAACGAGACATGGCATTCGGATTGTTGTTTTGCCGTCCCCATGTGGAGAAATTATACTATGATGCTGATTGGATAAAAATCGGTCAGCCTTTGATATATGTTCGAAATGAAAATGGCCAGGAAGTTGTCAGGGATTTTGTGCATGATTCATTATTTTTTTCACCTGTCAAGATAACTTCAATGCCGGAGGGAATAATCCACTTCAATGGTCCCGATTGGTGATACTTCCCGATATTAATGTACATTGATACTCGGACTCAATGGTTTGTATCGACCACAAAGTATCGATGTGATATCATGTGCCACGAGGTCTTGATGGCCAAAGATCTGTTCAATTCCATTGCGCATATTTATGGTTGGTTCCATAGATATCAAATGAAACGGTTTGCCCAAATTCTCGACTCCCATGGAGATAAGATACCACTTGCTCATATGCAAACTGTGTGTGATGTTGGGTGTGGGACCGGAGCTCTCTGTGCTGTTTTAGGAGCCAAAGGTCTGACTGTAACAGGAATAGATGCTGCTCAAAGGATGCTGGAAGTAGCAAAAAAGAAAGTGAGACATCCCAATGTGACGTTTGTACAAGGCGAAGCGGGCAAAGGACTAGCTTTTCCAGATTCATCATTTGACGTAGTGTTTACTAGTTATGTTGCCCATGGGATAGCCAAAGAAAAACGGAAGGCATTTTACACGGAGTTGAAAAGAATCGCGACAAAAGCCGTTATTATCCAAGACTACGATGAAGAAAGGTCTTTGGCAACCACCATAATTGAATGGCTGGAACACGGAGATTACTTTAGGTTCATACAGCATCCTCAAAAAGAAATGGAGGAAGTGTTTCCCGTGATCATCCCAATAACGGTAGGTAAACAAGCTTGTTGGTACGTCTGCCACTGCCCAAGTAAAGAACTTACAATCAGATAGAAAGATATGAATGTACCGATTGGGCACACAACCGTCCATGCTTGATGGCATGTACCACCAATGAAGGTCCGATAACCACATCACCGGCAGCAAATACCTTGTCAACTGAACTTTTGTACTGCTCATCTATATGGATATACCCTGATTCGTTGAAAGAAAGATTAAAATCCTTAAATAGTGATAAAGAGGTATCAGGAATAAATCCCAGGCATAATAACACAAGATCAGCTTTGATGATGAACTCTGATGTATCGATGGGAACCGGTTTGCCATTTTCATATGATATTTTTTTGCAAAGTATTTCCTTTACATGTCCATCATGTCCGATAAACTCTTTGGTTTCGATGCCCCACAATCTTTTCACACCTTCCTGATGTGAACTTGATGTACGTAATATTCTCGGCCACTGTGGCCACGGATTCGATACCTGTCGCTCAATTGGTGGCTGTGGTAATAATTCAATCTGGGTCACAGATGCACATCCGCGTCTGATGGCTGTTCCGGCACAATCTGAGCCAGTGTCTCCTCCACCTATGATGACGACATGTTTTCCTTTGGGATCAATCGTTTTTTCATTATTGAAGGTATCGCCTTCCAATAAGTCGGCTTGCTGAGAAAGAAAGTCTAAAGCATAGTGAATTCCATCAAGAGTTCTTCCCGGCACGTGAATGTTCCTAGCTGATGGAGAGCCCGAAGCAATCAAGATCGCATCGAACTTCTGGAGTAGGTATCGTGCTGAAAGATCACGACCGACTTCCACATCCGTTTCAAATAGTATTCCTTCTTGTCGCATTTGCCCGAGTCTTCGATCCAGTACGGACTTTTCCAGCTTAAAATTTGGAATTCCGTAATGCAACAACCCTCCGATGCGCTTAGATCGTTCGAATACGATTACCTCGTGTCCCTGACGTACCAATTGTTGTGCGGCGGCAAGTCCTGTTGGTCCGGAACCTATGATTGCTACCTTCTTCCCAGTCCTATAATTAGCAATCTCAGGAAGTATCCATCCTTCCTTCCAACCATGTTCGACGATTGTCATTTCGATGTTCTGGCAAGTATTAGCTGAAAAATTTACGGCGAGCGTACAAGAAGCTTCGCAAAGCCCGGGACATATTCGTCCTGTGAATTCTGGAAAATTGTTTGTGGAGTGCAAGATATCAAGAGCTTCTTTCCAATGGTCCTGGGTGACGGCTTCGCTGTAATCGGGAATCCTATTACCTAGCGGGCAGGCATACATGTGACAAAAAGGGACCCCGCAATCAAGACACCGTGAAGCCTGTTGTCTCAATGTTTCATTTGAAAGCATGCGATGTACCGAAGCGAAATCCTTGATACGTTCATCAACCGGTCTGAAAGGAGCATCTTGCCGCTCAACAGTAAAAAATGTTGTTTGAGCATCAGCCATGATATACTTCCTCCGTGACCGATAAGGTTTCTTCATCCCGGTATTCGTTTTGTTTCATCCGCTCCAACACCTTCTTGTATTCGATCGGAACTACTTTTACAAACTGGGGATATTTAGCTTCCCAATCCTCTAAGATTGCCATTGCTATTTTACTTTTTGTGTATTTTGCATGTAGTTCAATGAGTTGTTTTAGACGGGTTTGATCATCAATATCCCAAACTCCTTCAAGTTCTACAGTATCGAGGTTACATCGGGTGTCGAATAGCTCGGAAGGATCATACACATATGCTATCCCACCGCTCATTCCTGCAGCGAAGTTTTTACCGGTCTGCCCCAAAACGGCTACGATGCCCCCTGTCATATATTCACATCCATGATCTCCGACTCCTTCGACTACTGCCATTGCCCCGCTGTTACGGACAGCGAATCGCTCGCCTGCCATTCCATTGATAAAGACTTCTCCGGCAGTTGCTCCGTAGAGAACCACATTTCCACAGATGATATTCCTATCTGACCTAAATCGTGTTTCTGGTGCTTGGACAACTGCGATTCGACCACCACTCATTGCTTTTCCCAGATAATCATTCGCTTCTCCGATTAACCGAAGAAACAATCCCGGAGCGAGAAATGCTCCAAAACTCTGTCCCGCAGATCCATGCAAAGTGACCTGTATCGTATTGTCCGCAAGTCCCTTCGAACCGAATTGTTTTATGATTCTTCCGCTGAGCGAGCCGCCAACGGTTCTGTCTGTGTTGGCTATAGGGAATTCCAACGAAACCGGATATGGGAATTTCCAGAATTCTTCGGTTAGAAAAGCCTGTAATCTTTTATCAAATTCTGAAGTGGGCAATGTTGGGTTGATTTTCTGAGCATGCATCAGTTTCCTATCATGACGACGTGGAAAATCGATTAGGGCATCAAGTGTTATTGTCCTGCCTTTGATGCTGTCGGTCGGGACGGTTGACTTTAACATATCGGAACGTCCGACCATTTCTTCTACTGTCCTGAATCCCAATCGAGCCATGTATTCTCTAAACTCGGTTGCAAGAAAACGAAGGAATGTAACAATGTAATCAGCTTTTCCATGAAAATGAGACCGCAAGTCAGGATGTTGGGTTGCCACTCCAAACGGGCACATGTTCAAATGACATTTGCGTACCATCATACATCCCAATGTGATAAGCAATGATGTCCCGAAACAATACTCTTCTGCTCCTAACAATGTTGCAATAGCCAGATCACGACCTGTTTTCAAATGACCGTCCACTTGAACAATCACTTGCTGTCGCAGGTTATTAATGAACAATGACTGTTGTGTCTCTGCTAATCCAAGCTCCCATGGGAGTCCCACATGACGGATTGCGGTTAAAGGTGCCGCTCCGGTACCACCATTTTGCCCCGAGATGAGGATCTTATCCGCTTTTGCCTTTACGACGCCCGAAGCAATGGTTCCCACACCTGGTTCTGATACCAGCTTCACCGAGATTTGCGCCTCTGAATTGACCTGTTTCAAATCGTAGATCAGTTGAGCCAGATCTTCGATCGAATAGATATCATGATGTGGCGGAGGACTTATAAGAGTAACACCCGGGACCGTGTGTCGTATGCTGGCAATGTAATCAGTTACCTTGTTACCGGGTAATTGTCCGCCTTCTCCGGGTTTGGCTCCCTGAGCCATTTTAATCTGAAGTTCATCGGCACTCATCACATATTCGGTAGTCACCCCGAATCTGCCTGAAGCGATTTGTTTGATGCGGGAACGCATCGAGTCTCCATTGTCCAAGGGTGATGAACGCTTTGGATCTTCTCCGCCTTCACCGCTATTACTTTTTGCTCCAATCCTATTCATCGCAATCGCGACTGTTTCATGGGCTTCTTTACTGATTGACCCGATCGACATCGCGGCTGAAGCAAATCTTCGCATGATGGTTTCAATCGGCTCAACTTCTTCGATAGGAATGGCAACAGTTTCCTTAAAGTCAAGAAACCCTCGGATTTCTCCTATGGTTCGATAGGATCCATCCATGTGAGAGGTAAAATTCTTGAATATTGCATAATCTTCAGTTTTAGTAGCCTGTTGTAGCAAACTGATTGCTTGAAAAGACCAGTAGTGCGGAACTCCATCGCGCCGGTACCGATAAAAACCCCCGGCTTGCCTTAGCTTGGGCATTTGCCTATGTGCAGGATAGGCCTGGTTATATCGCTGCATGATTTCCCAGGTAAGCTCCTTGAATCCGATACCTCCGATTCTGGAAACGGTACCTTTGAAATATTGTTCGATCAGGGGATTGCCCAATCCAAGTGCTTCAAATGACCGGATGTCAAAATAACTATGCAATGTTGAGATTCCCATCCTACTAAATGTTTTCAACAATCCTTTTTTAATGGCATTTACATAATTGTCAGCGGCGGTCTCGGCGGATAGTGTTCCAAGTTTGCCTTCTTCGGAAAGTTGGCGAATAGTTGAAAAGGCGATATAAGGGCATATGGCATCGCAACCGTAGGCGACCAACAGGGCAAAGTGGAACACTTCCCTTACTTCGCCTGTTTCAGCGATGATACCGATATTGCTGCGCATGTTTCTCTCCATCATGTATTGATGGACTCCGGAAACCGCTAACAGCGAAGGGATAGGGGCTCTGCCTCTCTTTGCATGCGTATCGGTTAAGATCATCATCGAATGACCTTGGCTCGCAAGTGTTTCAACTTCAATACAAATTCTTCGCATAGCCCGTTCCAGGGCGTCTTTGCCATCTTCGGGATCAAAGGTGATATCGATATCTGCAGGATGAAGGTCTTCATGGGGATTCGTCCGAATTCTGACCATATCGCGAGAACTGAGAATGGGATGGTATAATTTCAGACTTCGATATTGGCGTTCGTCAATATCCAACGGATTGCTCGCGTTTTCGATAAAGCTTTCTAGCGACATCATCAATTGTTCGCGAAGGGGGTCAATCGGTGGATTTGTCACCTGAGCGAATATTTGCTTGAAATATGAAAAAAGTAGATGACTCTTATCTGAAAGCACTGCCAAGCCGGTATCATTTCCCATTGACCCGATAGCTTCCTGTCCTTGGCTCGCCATCGGAGTTAAAATCACCTTTAAATCTTCATCGGTGTATCCGAATAATATGTGTTTCTCTAACAACTCCTGATGATCTATCGCAGGAACTTGTGACGGATTAAACAACCCTCTTAATTCGATTCGACTATCTTTTATCCATCTCCTATACGGATATTGGCGAGATAATTTTGCTTTGATTACGTTGTCGGGGATGATGCAATGTTGCTGTAAATCCACAAGGAACATCTTTCCGGGGTAAAGACGTCCTTTTGATATGATATTACTTTCAGGAACATCCAACACCCCTGTTTCAGAAGCCAGGACAATCAAACCGTCTCTAGTAATCGTATAACGAGCCGGACGCAATCCGTTACGATCCAAAGTTGCTCCGAGATATCTTCCGTCTGTAAAGACAACTGCTGCCGGACCATCCCACGGTTCCATGATCGGCGAATGATATTCATAGAAAGCTCGTTTATCGGCACTCATCTGGATTTCGGGCGAATAAGCTTCGGGAATCATCATCGTCATGACATGCGGAATGCTACGGCCGGCTGTTACGAACAACTCAAGGACATTATCGAACATCGATGAATCACTTCCGCTCTCATCGATGACCGGTATTACTTTTTCAAGATCCTTACCCAAAACACGCGAAGTCATAAATCCTTCTCGGTTTTTTTGACGGTGTATGTTTGCCTTCAGTGTATTGATTTCTCCATTGTGAGCCATGAATCTGAATGGCTGGGCAAGTTTCCACTGCGGGAGCGTATTAGTGCTGAAACGTGAATGAACAATACAAAAGGAACTCTTGAACAATTCATCATTCAAATCAATGAAGTATCGGGAGACTTGATCTTGGGTGAGCATTCCTTTGTACACAATCACAGTATTTGAAAGACTGCAAATGTAAAATTGATCGAGTGCGTAGTCAGCTGCTGCGACAGTCTTTTCGATGGTCCTTCTGAGGACATACAATTTTTGTTGGAGATGTTGGTCTTCGTTTTCATTCCACGTGATGAAGGCTTGCATTATCGCAGGTTCCGTCGAGCGGGCAAAGGCGCCGAGAACTTCTTCGTCGACAGGGACCTTTCTCCAACCAAGTACCGAAAATCCTTGTTCATTACATGTTTTTTCGACAATCGAGATACATTGTTCTCTCAGATTATCGGATTTCGGAAGGAAGAACATACCGATGGCATAAGAGGCGACATCTGATAACGGAATATGTGAAACACGGTTGCAAAAGAATTCGATTGGAATTTGCACCATGACTCCCGAACCATCGCCGGTTTCTTTGTCACCGCCTATGGCTCCCCTGTGTTGCATTCGCTGCAATACATGCAAGCCGTTGGCGATGGTTTCATAACGTGGTCTTCCATCAAGGTGGGCTACAAACCCAACACCGCACGAATCATGCTCAAATTCCTGACGATACAGCCCATATCTACCGTTCTGTACTAATTGTTCATATTGATTAAGATAATTGTTTACCTCATTTGAAGCTTGTTTCTCTTGCATAGGATTCCTTTCACTTTTATAACCTGAACAGCATGTCTTCGTATGTCGGAAACGGCCAATATGATCTGACGGTCAACTTCTCCAATTCATCACCATCTAATCGAAGATCTTTCATCACAGGGACTATTTTTGTCCTAAAGAATCTTGCAGCAGCCAATACCCCTTTATCCAATTCATTCGCTTCACTTAATAGCGACTCGAGTAGGTTTGCATCAACAATCGCCTTGTCGATGCATTCAGTGAGCATCCTTGAAATTACCTTAAGTTGTTTTGATTCGAGACCATTGGCTTTCTGCAATTGCACAGAAGATAGGATTTCAATGAGATATCGATTTGAAGCACCTATGATGTTGTTTTTTATCATTTCAATCATCAGGCTTGCTTCGATGTTGATTTGCTTGCAATAAGCATCGAGATATATTTCCTGCCGCGATCGTAATTCTGAAAAAGAAAATATCCGATGCTTTTGCAGCATCTCGATATATTTGGAATCGGTAAGGTGTGAAAGGGCTTCTACAGTACAATCCAGATTCTCAAGTCCTCTTTTTTCAGCTTCCCGAACCCATTCCTCGCAATATCCATTGCCGTTGAAAATGATACGTTTATGATCTCGGTAGAACTCTTTGATAATTGATCTGACTTCTGCCATGACGTCATCACACGTATCAAGACGATCAGCGATTGTGCAGAGGACATCAGCCACCGCGGCATTTAACATGGTGTTTGGTCCTGCTAAAGATTGCGAAGAACCAACCATTCTGAATTCAAATTTATTTCCTGTAAATGCAAAAGGCGAAGTACGGTTACGATCTATAGCATCCTTTGGGAAGTCTGGTATGGTTGAAAGTCCTATTTCAATCAGGCGTCCGTTCTGTTTCACCAGAGGACGTTCTTCAGTAATGCAATCAAGGATCTCGGTAAGTTGATCACCAAGGAAAATCGATACGATTGCCGGGGGTGCCTCATGGGCTCCCAAACGGTAATCATTTCCCGCAGTTGCTGTTGATATCCTCAACAGTGTGGCATATTCATCGACTGCCGAAATAATTCCTGTCAGGAATAATAAGAACTGAGCATTTTCTTCAGGACTGTCTCCCGGGCTGAGCAGATTCTGTCCATCGTCGGTAGCAAGTGACCAGTTGTTGTGCTTACCCGATCCATTTACCTGTGCAAAAGGTTTTTCGTGTAAGAGAGCCACCATATGATGGTGCTTGGCAACGGTCTTGATAACTTCCATGAGCAATTGGTTGGTATCAGTTGAAATATTGGCTGAATCATATACTGTGGCTATTTCGAATTGATTGGGAGCAACTTCATTGTGCTGGGTTTTTGCAGAAATTCCAAGTTTCCATAGTTGAAGGTTCAATTCCGCCATGAACAGTGCGACCCGTTCTTTTATAGCGCCGAAATAATGGTCGGCCATTTCCTGTCCTTTTGCTCCCAGAGTGCCAAATACAGTACGTCCGCATAGGCGCAAATCGGGTCTTTTTTCAAACAAAGCTTCATCTATCAAAAAATATTCTTGCTCAGGCCCAACATTTGGGAATACTCGTTTGGAAGTGGTATTACCCAATGCCCGCAATACTCGAATTGCTTGCGTGTCGATGGCAGCCATCGATCGTAAAAGTGGAACTTTCTTATCGAGTGCTTCTCCGTGGTATGAAACGAATGCTGTTGGGATAGCAAGGATTTTAACACCATTGGCATCCTTTATCACTGCTGGGGAACTTGTATCCCACGCGGTGTAACCCCGGGCTTCAAAGGTGGTACGAAGTCCTCCGTTGGGAAAAGATGAGGCATCCGGTTCTCCTTGGATCAGCTCCTTCCCATTAAATTCGACAAGAATTTTCCCGTCATGGCTTGGTGATATGAACGAATCCTGTTTTTCAGCGGTGAGACCGGTTAGCGGTTGGAACCAATGAGTGAAATGCGTTGCTCCTTTACTGATTGCCCAATCTTTCATTTCCTTGGCAATCACCTCCGCGGAAGGAAGGGATAGTGAAAGCTTTCCCTCCTGGACTGCCTTGAGTTCCTCATACACTTTTTTTGGAAGGTGCTCCTTCATCGTTGCGTCACTGAAACAATTGCTTCCATAAATTTCAGCCATTGAAGTCTTCGAAAAATCAACAGAATTAGTCATATAAGCTTTACTCCTTGTAAATCGCCGGGTGTCATCATCAACTTGGTATCTTCTTGAAAGGGTTTATCCAATTGCTTGCGGACCGTTTTCCCTATTCCTGATACGAATGCATTGTTCTATTGGAAGGACAAAAATTTTGCCGTCACCAATCACGCTCGTTTGTGCACCGTCAAGGATTGCTTCAATTGTAGGTTCAACGAATGCATCATTTACCGCTATTTCAATCCTGACTTTTTTCAATAGATTGACTTCGATATCTACACCCCGGTATACTTTTTTGTATCCCTTCTGTTGCCCGCATCCGAGCGAATTGGATACCGATATCTTGAAAATCTCTCGTCGGTAAAGTTCTTGTTTTACATCATTCAATTTTTCTGGTTGGATATACGCTACTATCACTTTCATATGATTACCTTCACATCATGGATTCACATATTCGTAAAAATCTGGAATCCGGAATAGGATTCAGTACTGTGTTCTGCAAGATCGAGTCCTGCCAATTCTTCATGTTTGCTCACCCGCAGACCATGGGACTTCTTAATGATTGCAAATAGTATTCCCGTTGTTGCCATCACCCAAACACCTACAGTGACTACCCCTAAAAATTGAATTCCGAGTTGCTTGAATCCACCTCCGAAAAAGAGGCCTTTTATGTGCGTGGTGTTACCAAATAATCCAACCGCAAGAGTCCCCCATACCCCACAGATTCCATGTACGCTTATTGCTCCGACGGGATCGTCGATATGTAAGATTTTATCGATAAACTCAATTGAGAACACGACGATGAATCCAGAAATCAAACCGATTATTATCGCACTTAATGGAGAAACGACGGCCGTGGAGGCGGTTATACCGACCAATCCGGCTAAAGCTCCGTTCAACGACATGCTCACATCGGGTTTTTTAAATTTTATCCATGATACGATCATTGCACCTATAGCACCGGCAGAAGCGCTGAGTGTTGTAGTCGTTGCCACCAAGGCCATTGTCGGATCGGTACCGCTGAGAGTGGATCCCGGGTTGAACCCGTACCAGCCGAACCAGAGAATGAACACGCCAAGACACGCAAGTGGCAAGTTGTGGCCCAATATTGGTTTTGAGGTTACGACTGATCCCTGAGATACATATTTCCCAATTCTTGGTCCTAATGCCATAGTCCCTACCAAAGAAGCCCAACCTCCGACTGAATGAACGACGGTAGAACCGGCGAAGTCAAAAAATCCTATACGCGAAAGCCATCCTCCTCCCCATATCCAATGCCCGGATATCGGGTATATGAGTGCTGAAATGAATATGCTGTAGATGAGGTAAGCTGAAAATTTAGTCCGTTCTGCCATCGCACCAGAAACGATAGTTGCCGCCGTAGCGGCAAATACTACCTGAAACATCCAGTTCCTGAATAACACCATGTCATTTCCACCGATGAAAAATTGTGAGAACCCAAATAATCCGTTCACTGATTCCCCATACATCAATGCCCATCCGAACATCCAAAACATAAGGGACCCTGCACAGAAATCCATCAAATTCTTCATGATGATGTTTCCCGCATTTTTTGCACGGGTTAACCCGATTTCCACCATAGCGACACCTGCCTGCATGAAAAAGACGAGTGACCCGGCGACGAGTAACCAAATCATGTCGAACGAGTCTTGGTGTAAGGTGATCGCACTGGAAATTTCATCAGCACCTATGCCGGATAGGGTACAGGCCAGTAGTATCAGTATCATGACTACGATACGGCTTTTCATACGATGCCTCCAAAGGATGTTATGAAGGAATCATATGCATGCTTCGTGCCAAATAACCTCTGTTATCCTGATGTTTTATTAGAATAAGTATTTAAGTAGTTATAATGAAATGAATAAAAATAAAAAGGCGTATATTTTCAATTATGAATAGTCCGTAAATCTACAATACACAAAAGCGACAATTATGTAGGATTTCATGGATTGATCCTACATGATTGTCGCTTGTTATCATCGGTATCTGCTCGAATCAAAGCCGTATTTCTCAATTCGCAATCCCATGATCCTTTCGGTGATACCTAGTTGTTGGGCTGCTTTCGATTGGTTGCCCCGTGTCTGTTTCAATGCTTCGGCGATCAGTTCGTATTCCAAAGCCTCCAGTGATTGTCGTAATGTTGTTTTGCTTTGCGTGTCGGAAGATTCGGCAGATTGCAGGCTGGGTGGTAACAAATGGCCATGGATTACATCATCCTGGCTTATGATGACAGAACGTTCGATGCAATTCTCCAGCTCCCTTACGTTGCCCGGCCAATGATACATCATAAGCAGATCGATTGCTGTACTGCTTATCCGTTTCACGTTTCGATTGTTCTTACGGTTATATTTTTCGATGAAGTGATCGCATAACAACAGAATATCAGATTTTCGTTCTCGTAACGGTGGAATATGAAGGGGAAAGACATTCAGCCGATAATAGAGGTCTTCCCTGAAGGTTCCTTTACGCAGTTCTTCTTCAAGATTGCGATTGGTAGCTGCGATAATTCGCACATCAACTTTAATCGTACGTGTGCCTCCGACACGTTCGAACTCGTGTTCTTGCAACACCCTAAGTAGTTTTACCTGCATTCCTGATGAAAGTTCACCGATTTCATCGAGAAACAACGTTCCTTGATCTGCTAGTTCAAATCGTCCCTTATGTAAGGCATAGGCTCCGCTGAAAGCTCCTTTTTCATGTCCGAATAGTTCGCTTTCAATAATGTTTGCGGGTAGGGCGGCACAATTGACCTTCACAAACGGTCTTTCGGATCGATAACTATTATCATGTATTTCTTGTGCTACCAATTCTTTCCCGGTTCCACTTTCGCCCCTGATTAATACGGTGGCATCACTTTTGCTCACTTTTGCGATGAGATCGAATAACTCTTTCATCGAATGTGATCTTCCGATAATTCGCTCCGGAGTAAAACATTCTTTCAATTCAGCCTTCAGCCTGCGATTCTCATCAAGAAGTTGTTCCTTCTCTTCACGTAATTCTTGACGAATGCGAACAGCCCTGGCGACCATCGATGAGATAACGGACAAGAACTTAAGATACCTATCAAAATCATCATCATTGCAATCCATGAATGAGATGTTAAGAGTGCCGATAATTTCATGGCCGCTATGGATGGGAATGCTGAAAAATGAGATTCGATGTCTTTCTTTAATCAAATCCGTTTCCGCACCGGTCTTATTCATATAACGACTGTCTTTTGAAATGTCCGGGATTACGAGATGGTGACCGCTCTCGACAACAATTCCAGTGATCCCTTCCCCTATCCGATATCTTCCTTTCTGTTGTTGGATATCAGTTAATCCATACGCTGATTCAATAAGTATTTCTTTTGTATTTCGATTCAGGAGAGTGATCGCACCCCGGACCATAGGAGTATGGCTCGAGATTGCCAGAAGGATCGGGGTGAGGATGCTTTTCAGGTCATCCGTTTCATCCAATATCCGACTGATATCGTATAGAACCTGTAGCTCTGCAGCTGGTTTCATGTGTCGATCCTACAGAAATGTAGGAAAGTAATCAATAAATAATCATAGAATTATTGAAGATTTTACCAGTATTTTTACACTAAGAATCCAACAAGCAATGCGATCAGCACTAGAATCGGCGCAGGGATTTTTTTGTTGCCAACACTGCGACCGTTACGATCATAGCAATACTATTCTCCAGTGAAACACCATTTTTTTGGATGAGAACAATAGCCGAAGCAGCGATCAAGCCGGCTGCGACAGCAACAATTCCCTTAAAGGAGACACGAACAATCGTGATACTCTTTAGGGCTTCCCACATCGGATAAACAAAATAGATGAGTAAGAGTCCGGGTAAAAAAATCGCTACCCCGCTTATAAGCGCACCGGCAACCTGATTGAATACGGTAGAACCACGAGAAGCCATGCCTCCCGCATAAGCACTGAAACTAAACATCGGTCCCGGCACTCCCTGCACCAATCCGAATCCGGTCAAGAACTCCGAGGAGCTCATATAACGGTTCACTTCGACAAGTTCGTTGTACATCAATGGGACTACGACTTGCCCGCCTCCGATTACCAGATATCCGTAGCGATAAAACGATTCAAATAATTTGATTAGCGTATTGTTCCACACAAGTGACAGAAGGAGCGCTCCAATGGCAAATAGTACGAAAAGAATGAGATAGATCCATTTAGGGTGTGTTTGGACACGGTTGAGCAGTCGCTTTTCTTTTGATGAGATGACACTCACTATCCCTCCGACAATCAAAACCACAGGATATACCCATGGATATCTGAAGAGGTAGGTGATCGCCCCGCCGAATATAAACAAAGCAAGTGTCATGGCATCTGCTATGACTTTACGCCCGATGCGAAAGGCTGCGATTATGATAAAACCGACAGCCATCGGCCCTATGAAGCGCAAACTATCCTCGGAACGATTCATGATATCAAGCCACTGGCTTAAAAATGAACAAGCTGTCATGAACAAGAGTACGGGTAATGCCCATACCACCATGGTGAGCAAAGCCAATACCGGGCCCCCCACCTTGTATCCGATTGCGACTATCGTTTGCGTGCTGCTCGGGCCTGGAAGCAATCCCGTAAGAGCGATCAACTCAATCAATTCTTCTTCTGTAAGATACTGTCTTTTTGCTATCAACTGATCGGTGAATACTCCGTAATGGGCTTCTGGTCCTCCGTAAGCCCCAAGTGAACAAATAAATACATCTTTTAAAAATCTGCTCCAACGCACATTCTTGAATCTAATCAACCAAAACCCTCCGTTTGCGGTGCAATCAACTTACAATAATGAGATATTTCCAAAATAACCAGACTTGGAATCCCCGTCATTATATAACTAATAATTTATCATGATAGAAGTTACTTGGTTTTCCATATATCTGTAATTTAGCCTTTTTTGTATGCGATGCATAAAAAAGATGGTATAGTTAAAGAAATCATCACTAAAAGGGGATATGACTATGCCAGGCAAATTTATTGTAACCAAAACACCGAAAGGTTTTTTTCGATTCAGTCTCCAAGCTGCAAATGCCGTGACAATTTTAACAAGTCAGAATTATTCATCTTTGAAAGCTTGTCGTGACGGTATTGCTTCGGTCAAGAAGAACGCTTCGGTTCAGGTAGAAGACCAAACACTCCAGAAGGTAGAAAAGAAAGGGTTCCCGAAATATGAGGTGTATCTCGATACCGCCGGTCAATATCGCTTCAGGTTGCTAGCTTCGAATGGACAGAATATTGCCATTTGTGAAGAAGGCTATGCATCCAAGTCAGGGTGTCTTAACGGTATCGATTCGGTCGGCAGGACAGCAGGTGATGCTGAGACTGACGAATCAGCGTTGGGACAGTAGTAAGACGGATTCTCACACACGAATTCGTATCTCTGTGTTTGAACGCAACTAGTGATGTTTGTATAGGGCCTTTGTAAACTATTGAGTTTGTTTTCCTGATAGTATCGGATATCATTGGAGATATCACTAGCCCGGGAGTATAGATACATGGAAAAATCTTCTCGATGTATTGGGATTTTTACCGCGTCTCTCGACGATGGGTACCAATCGACCATCTGGCGGGCGATTGAACAAGAAGCCCATAATCGGAATTTTAGTTCGATTTCGTTCTTAGGTTCCCGACTAGGATCTCCCATAGCGTCCGAAGCCTCATCAAATATGGCATATCATTTGGCCAGTGATCAAAATATTGATGGGTTAATCATTATTTCTTCATCACTGGCAACATTCTTCTCTTCAAAGGACCTCAAGGAGTTCTTTACTCCATGGGAATCGCTGCCGAAAGTTTCTGTCGGAATGCATATTCCCGGGATGTCTGATATTACTGTGGAGGGTTCTCGAGGTATCTCAGAATTGGTCGAACATCTCATAAATGAGCATGGGCGGCGCAACTTCGCGCTGATAAGCGGTCCGGCGGGGCATGAGGAGGTAATCAGTCGTCAACTTGCAGTATTGGACACGCTCAAATCGAGAAATCTTCAATTAGCGCCTGAACTTTCGTTCTTCGGTACCTTCACCCAGGATTCCGGTATTAAAGCGGTAGATCAGTTTATCGAATCTGGTCTACCGTTTGATGCGATTGTCTGTCATAACGACAGGATGGCCCAAGGTGCGTTGGAACAATTGGCGTACAGGAATATCAGTGTGCCTGATGATGTTTCAGTCATTGGGTTCGACGGGTTGGAAGTCGCTCGTTATTCCCAGCCTCCTCTGACGACGGTGGTTCAGCCGCTGAGGGATCTTGGAGCTCATGCCGTTGCTTTGCTCGATCGTATCATGCAAGGCGAGAAGGAAGAGCATATTGTTCTTTCATGTTCTACCATTATCCGCGAATCGTGCGGATGTGGTCCGCATTTCAGATATCAGCCTGAGCTGACAGAATTCCCCAGATATGTCAGTGCTTCAGAACGCCAGGCGATTTTTGATCTGATGATCCTGGTCCGCAAAGGCAATTACGAAGAGATGATCATGCATCTTAACAAGGCGATCGATAAAACCATTGCCGAAAGCGGAACGGTAGATAGGTGGAATGAATATCTATCGATTATTGAGAATAATTGTATTGAAAGTCCCGTAGCAAATGGGGCTTCCCTGTCGAAGCTCATGGGAGCTGCCAGGGCTTTTACCGGTGAGAAGATCGGCCGATACCAAGCTGCGAAAAGAATTATGACTGAAGCATCGTTTGAGACACTGCGACAAGTAAGTGCAATGTTGGCGGGAACATTCGAACTCAACGAAATGCTTTCCAACCTAAAGAAGGGTCTGGAACTCTTTGGCATTGATAGAGGATACTTGGTAGGATTTACTAAAAAACCGGGAAGAGCTCGTCTATTGATGAGTATGAACAGAAAGAACTCAGAAACCCCACAATTGCCCGTTGAATTCAATCATGCTGAATTGCTGCCTGCAGAAGAAGGCCAGGTATGGAAACGTGGTCAATGGATACTGATGCCATTGGTGTATATTTCCGAGCCACTGGGGTATCTGTTGGTTCCAATAGGTATAGTCATTCCTGCATTGTATGATGTGCTGCAGGAACAGATTTCGAGTAACTTAAAAGGGACGTTGTTACTTGAACAAATCAAATCACATGAACAAATATTGGCAGAAAAGGTATCATTGAGAACGAAAGATCTTATCAGGACAAACCGCGAGTTATCGAATGAAATCAAACGCCGAACCGAACTTGAGCATGAAGTAATGGAAATTTCATCCAAAACGATGGAAAGGATAGGCCAGGAACTTCATGACGATCTATGCCAACATCTGCTTGGAATCTCGTTATTGGCTTCATCGGTACGCAAGATTGCGAAGGATAACCATCAGGTTGACGTTGAAATGTTAGAACAAATCAGTCATCTTCTCAGTGAATCGATCAGCAAGATTAAAACAATATCAAGAGGGTTGCTGCCAATAGAGATGGAAGCCCATACGTTCCTCGAACGTATCGAAGCTTTGGTCGCGGACACAAGAAGATATGTTAAAGTTGATGTGAACATCGAAGCTGACCCCTCTTTTGAAATAGCTGATACGGACCGTGCTTTACAAGTGTTTCGAATTATTCAAGAGGCATTGAACAATGCGGTCAAACATTCAAGGGCAAGATTAGTGACGATTTCATTAAAGACGATAGTTGAAGAAAAAGAACGTGTGTGTTACATGGCAAGTGTTGTTGATGACGGGATCGGGCTTCCCGAACGAATACGTGATGGAGCGTTGGGATTACGGATTATGCGCAACCGGGCTAGCATAGCTCAAGCAGAATTATCAGTAGATTCATCACGACATGGAACGACCGTAAAAATCGTGATTTGGGAGTGATGGGATGAAACAACAATACGAGTTTGTCGTGGTCGATGATCATCCGTTGTTCAGGCAAGGCTTGGTCAGCGTTATCGAGAACATACGATCCTATCATGTGATCGGTGAAGCCTCCACGATTTCCGAAGCGCTGCAAGCCATAGAAGCCCGTCAACCACATGTACTGTTAGTCGACATCGCCTTACATCAAGAAAATGGTCTTGAATTGGTTAAAACAGTCAAATCATTGTATCCGGATATTTTGCAGGTTGTCGTATCAATGTACGATGAGGTAATCTATGCTTCTACCGCACTCAAGTCCGGAGCCAAAGGATATGTGATGAAACAAGAGGCTGCAGAAACTCTGCTTGAAGCGATAGAAACGGTCATACAAGGCAAGATTTATGTTTCCATGGCTATGCATGAGCGAATGTTGGATTCGATATTTGCGAATAAGACCAAAGTTGAATCTGATCCGGTCGTGCTGCTAAGTGTGAGGGAGCAGGAAGTGTTTCGTTTGATCGGACAGGGCTTTGGTATTTCTGAAATTGCCGAAGCATTACATTTATCTTTCAAGACCATCAATGTCTATCGTGATAATATCAGACGCAAATTATCAATCGGCGATGCAGGTGGATTGAGAAAATTTGCCATCAAATGGATGAAAAGCAAAGAAATGTGAGAGTGCATAGGATAAATGTCCTATATGAATTCAAGCCATATGCCTACTACCGCCGTGAACTCTCAGATTATAGGGTAAGATTCAGGGGTAGGATGCCGGTTAGACCTGCCGATTACTGTTGTAATCCGGAACATTACATGGTCGTACATGCCGGATGAACCAAATTCACGGCATGATAAAGGAAGGAGGTTTGAATATGGCTCGAAAAGTGGGATTTGTTATTGGTCTCATCTTACTGGTGTGCTTGACACCGATGTTTGCCACTGGAGCAGCTGAAACTCCAGTTACAGGAGCAGGACCGAAAGTCATTAATCTGTGGAGCTTCACGGACGAAGTCCCGAAAATGTTGGAAAAATACAAAGAACTGCATCCGGAATTCGATTATGAAATCAAGACAACCATAATCGCAACAACCGATGGAGCGTACCAACCAGCTCTCGATCAGGCTTTGATTGCAGGAGGAGCAGATGCTCCGGACATTTATTGTGCGGAGAGTGCATTCGTACTGAAGTATACACAAGGCGATGCTGCCCAATATGCTGCCACATACAAAGATTTGGGTATCGATGTTGACACATTGTTGAAGCAAGCAGATATCGCTCAATACACAATCGATATCGGTTCCAATGAACGCGGATTGGTCGGTCTTGGTTATCAGGCAACCGGCGGAGCATTCATTTATCGCCGCTCTATCGCCAAGGCTGTATGGGGAACCGACGATCCGGCAGTAATCAAGACCAAAGTCGGTCCGGGGTGGGACAAATTCTTTGAAGCTGCTGCTGCGTTGAAGGCAAAAGGCTATGGAATCCTATCCGGTGACGGAGACCTTTGGCACGCTGTGGAAGGTGCTTCTGAAAAAGGTTGGGTAGTCGACGGGAAATTGTATTTGGATCCGGATCGGGAAGCTTTCATCGATATGTCAATGGAACTGATGCAAAAGGGTTATCATAACGATACCCGTGACTGGACAGATGCATGGTTCGCCGATATGAAAGACGCCAATCCTAAACAGGTCTTTGGATTCTTTGGCCCTGCATGGTTGATCAACTATGTAATGGCTGGTAACTCAGGTGGAACGAAACCCGGTGAAGGAACTTATGGTGACTGGGCGGTATGTGAACCTCCCGTTGGCTTCTTCTGGGGCGGAACTTGGCTTTTGGCTAACAAAGACAGCAAAGTCAAAGATGCGGTCGCTGATATTATTGAATGGATAACATTGGATAGTTCTGACACTGGTTTGCAATACTTCTGGGCGAATGGGACCCTTGCAGGTCCTGGCGGAACCAAGGATACAGTGGCCTCAGGGACAGTCATGAAAAAATCAGATGGATCTTTGCCCTTCCTGGGCGGTCAGAACATGTTTGACGTATTCGTACCGGCTGGTCAGTTTGCAACTGGTAAGAACAAACACCAATATGATGAGACCATCAATACTTACTGGCGTGATCAGGTTCGTGAGTACACCGGTGGGAAAAAATCAAGAGCGCAGACGATTGCCGACTTCAAACAGATGGTAGCTGACAACCTTGCGATTCCTGTGAAATAACATTTTTGATTTCATAATTCGTACGGGCGGTCAAAGCCGCCCGTATAATGTCTGTTCAATCTAATTCTTGTGGATTGGAGGCGTTAAGAATTATTATAAAACAGTTGGTAGATGTTAAGGGTATATACTTTATGGAATCTGGGGGTGAATGATAATGCGACGAAAGACAATCAGTTATGCAAAATACGGATACATATTTTCCATACCATTCGTACTAACGTTTTTGATTTTTTCGCTGTATCCCCTGTTATATACCGTTCTAATTGGTTTTACCAATCTGAGAGGGTTGGGTTTCACGGACATCAAGGTGCTTGAACAACCCTTTGAGAATTATAAATTAATTCTTAACAATCCTTCATTTCAAAAATCATTGTTCAACACACTATATATTTGGGTAGTTGGCTTTATACCACAAATTAGTTTGGCGTTACTATTAACTGCCTGGTTTACCAACCGGAATTTCAAAGTAAAAGGCCAAGGGGCATTCAAAGTTCTCATCTATATGCCGAATATTATCACTGCTGCGACAATCGCCATTCTTTTCCATACATTGTTTGGCTATCCGAAGGGTCCGATCAATGATTTATTCTTGAAGATGGGATGGATTGACAGTCCGTTGAATTTCCATATCCAGACATGGACAGCCAGAGGCGTGGTTTCATTCATCCAGTTTTGGACGTGGTATGGCAATACGATGATTGTATTAATAGCGGGCGTGCTGGGCATCAATCCAACGCTATTCGAAGCAGCAGAGATCGATGGAGCTTCTCCAAGGCAGATTTTCTTTAAAATTACATTGCCTCGATTGAAAACAATTATCCTTTATACGCTGGTAACCAGCATGGTCGGTGGCATGCAAGTCTTCGATATTCCGAAACTGTTCTTGCTCGGAGGACCGGATAATGCCACCCTCACGTTGAACGTATTTATCTATAATCAAGCTTTTAGTGGAACATACCTCTATAACAGGGCTTCTGCCGCAAGCATGATTGCTTTTCTCATCATCGTGATTCTCTCAGCTGTAATGTTCAGGATACTACGCGATAAGGATGCTGTGTTACGACGTAAATGGGAACGAGAGGAACGCCGCAGACAACGTGTCGAGGCGAGGGAGGTGAACGCATGAACAATAGTATTCGCACTTCCCGTACCATTTCGAAGACAATCGTTTATGTCGTATGTATTTTCTTATCGCTTCTCAGTCTTTTCCCATTCTGGATGATGTTCATGAATGCAACCCGAAGTACGTTTGAGATCCAACAGAATTCGATCGGGTTGTTGCCTTCTAAATTTTTATTGAGCAATTGGAAAGTCCTGGAAGGCAAAAGTTTCAATCCAATGATCGGATTCATGAATTCAATGATAATCTCAGCTGGTGCTACCATCGGAGCTGTATATTTCTCATCTTTAACCGCCTATGCCTTAGTTGCCTATACTTGGAAGCTTCGGCAACCGTTCTTTACATTTATCATGGCGGTATTGATGCTTCCTGCCCAAGTATACAGCATCGGATTCTATCAGTTTATGTATCAAATACATTGGACCAATAATCTCCTGCCTTTGATCTTACCCTCGATAGCAGCCCCGGCGATGGTGTTCTTCATGCGCCAGTACCTATTGGCTACGTTGCCTCTGGATATAGTCGACTCAGCACGAATCGATGGATCAAAGGAATTCTACACCTTCAATCGGATAGTATTGCCGATTATGAAACCAGCGATGGCAACGCAAGCAATTTTTACGTTTGTTATCAAGTGGAATGAATTCTTCTTGCCTCTGATCCTACTTACGAAAAAAGAACGGTATACGATGCCAATCATGGTGAGTCTGTTGCGCGGTGATATATACAAAACGGAATATGGATCGGTGTATCTTGGACTGTCTCTCACGGTATTGCCGTTGTTCGTTGTCTATTTCTTGCTTGCCAAGCATATTATCGCAGGAGTGGCCTTGGGAGCTTTAAAAGAATAATAGAGCTTTAGCAGTAAAAATTTTTTGCTGATAACCGGCGAAAAAGGCTGGTGGGATTAGCTATATGTGTTCACATGCGAACCTGCTGTGCGGGTAGGAAAGGAAGGTCATATGTATACGGACCGAAGACGGGCGCTGGATGTTTTGGGTGCCATGACCTTGAAAGAGAAAATTGCTCAATTGATTTCAATATGGATAGAAATACGAAATGATGGCACCTTTGGCTTGCGAGAGGCTTTTATAAAAGAGAAAAAGGAAGCTCATTCGCACACAGAAGTCCTAAAGGACGGCATAGGACAACTTACCCGCCCGTTTGGAACCATGGCCAACGGAATTATCGAACAAGCAAAGGCAATCAATACGATACAGAAGTTTTTGATTGAACAAACACGATTGAAAATTCCCGCAATGTTTCATGAAGAATGCCTTACCGGCGTAATGGTCAAAGGAGCTACGATCTTCCCCAGTGCGTTGAACTACGGATCGACATGGGATACCGAATTGATCCAGAGGATCGCCAAGACAATCGGATCAGAAATGCGATCGTTGGGAAGTCACCAAGGATTGGCACCCGTACTCGATGTAGCCAGAGATGCCCGTTGGGGACGCCTTGAAGAAACTTTTGGCGAGGATCCCTATCTCACCGGATGTATGGGTATTTCATATGTTCAAGGATTACAGGGGAAAAAGCGATCGCCGATTGCCACATTAAAACATTTTGTCGGGCATTCGGGCAGTGAAGGAGCTCGAAACCATGCACCTGTCCATGTGGGTGAGCGTGAGCTCAGGAATATGTATGCATTGCCGTTTGAAATGGTAATCAAAGAAGCCAGACCTGGCAGTGTGATGCCAGCTTACCATGATATTGACGGTATTCCTTGCACCGCTAATTATTCGTTGGTCACATCACTGTTAAAACATAACTGGAAATTCAACGGTCTGGTAGTCGCTGATTATGAAGCTGTCAGTCAACTTTCTACCGAACATCATGTGGCGGCAGACATGGCTGAAGGGTCCGCACTGGCTCTCAAGGCAGGACTTGATCTGGAACTACCTGGCTTTACCGCGTTCAGGAACAATCTTGAACGTGCGCTGGACCGTGGACTGATCGACATCGGTACAATCGATGCCGCAGTACTGAGAGTCTTGAGAGAAAAGTTCCGTCAAGGTGTATTTGATCACCCTTACATCGATGAACAATCGATTCGCCTTGCATCTGATGCGAGTCATGCACTGGCAATCGAAGCTGCTGAAAAATCGTTGGTATTACTGAAAAACAAGAACTTGTTGCCTTTGAAAAAACAACAGCATATCGCAGTTATAGGACCCCTTGCTGATCACCCGTATGCGATGTACGGCGGATACGCTCCTCCGGTTCATCTGCAAGGACTGCATACGCCCGTAGAGACTGTTCCCAAACGGGCCAAAACGATTCGAAAAGCAATCGAGGCATTAAGTGGTCTTAATGTGGTGTATGAACCCGGTTGTTTGCTCTATGAAGGGTTCTTTGAGCGATCCTTATTCTTCCCCGGGGATGTGAAGGCTGAAGATATCACATCGACGAAGCAGCTCAGTACGGACACAAGTTATATCAAACGAGCTGTGACTGTAGCAGAAAAAGCTGATACCGTCATTTTGGTAGTCGGAGATTTGGCTGGATTATTTCAACAAGGAACTGTCGGTGAAGGTTCTGATACAGAGACACTCCGTCTACCTGGAATTCAAGAACAGTTGATGGAAGCGGTCTTGGCGACCGGAAAGCCGACTGTTGTCGTTCTTGTCAGCGGCCGACCGTATTCGATTGAAGCTGCAAATAAGAAGGCGGCGGCGATCTTGGCTTCATGGTTGCCGGGAGAAGGTGGCGGAGAAGCTATCGCACGAGTACTATTCGGTTTGACCAATCCGAGTGGCAAGACATGCCTGTCGTTCCCTATCGCTGCGGGTGCGATGCCGTATGCCTATAATCATTCACAAAAAGCAGGTGGAATGCCGAAGCAAAAATCATTTGGAGCTATCTACCCGTTTGGCTTCGGATTGAGTTATACTCAATTTGCCTATAGCGGAGGAATGATTGAAAAAACAACCGTACCGACTGACGCACATGTTGTTATTCATATCGATATAATGAATACGGGACTGTATGAAGGTGATGAAATAGTTCAAGTATATGTGCGTGATGTTCAAGCCAGTATTGTTCGCCCAGTGAAAGAATTAAAAGGGTTTTCACGAGTAACCCTGGCATCTGGCGAGACCAAACATGTCACATTCGACATGCCTACGGACGTGCTTTCTTTCGTTACTGACGGTAAGAGGATAGTGGAACCGGGAGTATTTGATGTCATGATCGGTTCTTCTTCCCAAGATATCCTTTGGTCAGGCCAGTTCACCCTCAGTGGTGCAACAAGAGTCTTGGACAGGCATTGGAGATGCAGGACTTCGGTGACCGTGGATTCTTGATTGTATTGGTGTTCTGTAAAAACATGCCATATACCACAGGGTGAACAGCTTGGACTTTGATTGACAAAAAGGCTCACTATGATGGTGATTTAATCCATCTATCTTCCGGTTTTGACAAAATAATAAAATAATGGCTTTATTTATAACAAACAAAGGACTATCATGATAATGACCCTATCGTAAAAAAATAGGGAAACCATTGTTACGGAGTGTGGCATGATGAAATCCGCATTGGTCCGACCTGTGCGCATCGTGTGTGCTGTCGTGATTCTATTTTGGTTTCAATTATTTGCCGGCAAGACCGGTCATGTGGTCGCCGATCTGTTCAATTATGATGGTATTGATCCCTATGATGTGTTTGCTGCCAATTGCGTACACCATCTTGTGATGTTTGCCGTTTCTTTACTAGTCATTATATTATTGACCAAGTCGTTTGCATTGAAAGTCCACTTTGGTCTGGGAAACAAAGACCTCGGGAAAAAATTTGTCCTGATTTTTACATTGATATGTGTTGTTATGGCCGTCGGTTCCCACATATTCATGAAGTTAAACAACAATTTGCCAAAGTATGAATTCCCATTGAAAGCGAATCCGATTATCGGAACTATCGTCTTTCAATTGCTCTTCACCGGTCCTGCGGAAGAATTGATGTATCGAATGCTTCCAATCGGTATCCTGGCTTTGGCAATCGAATCAAAGCAAGATTCATCGAAGACATTCACGAGCGAAGTGTTATTGGCAGCGTTCTTGTTTGCTTGCGCCCATATGAAATGGACTTTTAGTCCTTTTAACATTCAATTTGACCTGTTTGCAATTGCCTATGCATTTGCCATGGGGGTTGTCCAAGGTGTCGCGTATCACACATGTAAAAGTATTGCCTATCCTATGCTAATGCATAGTATCAGTAACGTATTGATGGTCACGACCGGGTATGTGTTCGTCGCATTGTCTACGTGAACTGAATATTCGTTAGACACAAGGATAAAAACCATGATAATGTAAATATTATAGAAATCTCATGAGATCAATCTTAAACATGGATGATGTATGTTCCCCATGTAGCTGTTTGCTCAATTGACGGACGAGTACTTGAATGGATAGGAAATATACGACTGTATGTCAGTAAAAATCTTGCTTGTAGGAGTTACTGAACAGGAACTGTCACAGTTCAAAATATTAATTCATAGTTATCAGATAGAGACCGCCGAGTTTCTCACTGAATCTACGTATCAACTGATTGCCAACTCGGATATAGCACTTGTCATCATAGATATATGCCGAGTCCCTGAGCATGCATTCGAATTACTAAAGATCATCAAGGCAAAGACATCCGGGAAAAATATCCGTACGATGTTACTTTCAGATGCCGATACTATCGAACAAGAAAAATATGGCTTACAGCTAGGAGCCGATGATTGTATTAGAAAACCAATCTACGGGGAACTGTTGGAAATACGGATCAATATGCATCTGATGCTTATTGAAGAATCAAATGTAAAAGAGAAACTCAAAGATAGGGACCTTCTCCTTGATGCCATGTTCACGCAAACTCCTATTGGTATTTCTATATCTCATAAAAGCGAACCGGTAGAGGGTGAAGGTAAATCACTATTTAGATTCAATCAAAAATTTCAACAGATTACCGGTAGAAGCAAAGAAGACCTTGTCCGGCTAGGATGGGCGAACATAACTCATCCTGATGATGTAGAGGAGGACCTTCGGAATTTCAGAAGGCTCAAAGCAGGTGACATTGACAGTTATTCGATGGAAAAACGTTATATAAGAGCCGATAACTCAATCGTATGGGTGCATATGGTTGTGGCTAAACTGAATCTTGATAATAAATACCTGTACAACCACATTTGTCTGGTGCAAGACATAACCGAAAGGAAGATGATGGAAAAATCATTGGCTGAAAGTGAACGAAGCAAATCGATTCTTCTTTCTCACCTTCCAGGAATGGCTTATAGGTGTGATTATGATCGCGAGTGGACAATGCGGTTTGTTTCTGCGGGATGTGAAAGTCTTACCGGGTATCCTCCCGAGAGTCTGATACTTAATCGAGACCTTTCGTTCAATGATGTGATTGCCCCCAATTATCGTGATTCTCTCTGGAAAGAGTGGGAACGTGTACTTCAGCATAAAAAACAGTTTAGACGAGAGTATGAGATAGTGACAGCTCAAGGTATTCGGAAATGGGTTCTTGAGCTTGGTCAAGGGATATTTAATGAACAGGGAAAGATTGAAGCATTGGAAGGAATTATTCTTGATATTTCTGATCGGAAGAAGATTGAGAATGAGTTGATGTATCATACCGTACACGATATGTGGACCGATTTGTATAACCTCAGACATTTGAAAAATTCTTTGATGTTCGATGCAAAAACAAGAAGTGTGAAACAGCGTGCTCTCGTCGCGGTTGATTTGAGTACCATCCATACGCTTACTAAGATTTACGGCTTTCAATACGGTCAGAATATTCTAAAGAATGTTGCTATGGCTTTGAAAAAGTTAACACGTACTTCCAGATTGCTTTTCAATGTGTACGAAAATCATTTTGTTTTTTATGTGAAAGATTATGAAGGGATGAAGAACTTAGAAGTATTCTGCCAAGAAATCCATGACAGGTTGAGCGCTTTGCTCGCTATAGAACGGATCGGATGGGGAATCGGGATTGTCATAATCGATGGGCATAACAAACATGACGCAGAGCAACTATTGAGAAATTTGATGGTGTCAGCAGATATCGCAGCAGCGAATTATGATAAGGAAAGTCTGAGTTGTTACATTTTTGACAGCGAGTTGGAAACAAAGATTCAGCGAGAAGAAGATATTACGGTTGAGTTGACACAGATTGCATCAAACGAATATCCCGATAGATTGTTTTTACAGTATCAACCAATAATTGATATTGCTTCGAATCAAATTTGCTGCTTCGAGGCTCTTGCAAGATTAAAAAGCGATCATCTGGGACTTGTTCCTCCTCTTGAATTCATTCCAATTGCAGAAAAGACAAAATTAATTATTCCTATTGGCAAAATAATTATCCAAAAGGCGTTATTATTTCTTTCAAAATTAAAAAAACTTGGCTTCGATTCAATCGGCATTTCCATTAATATCTCTGTTATTCAATTACTGAAAAAAGACTTTTATAAAAGCTTGCTGAAATTAATAGATGATTACCAAGTCTCAGCTGAAGATATCGGCATAGAGATTACCGAATCAGTCTTTATCTCGAACTACCAAGAGATCAACAGTGTGCTCGGAGAACTGAGAAAACACAACATACGTATCGCCATCGATGATTTTGGAACAGGGTACTCGTCCTTTGCGCATGAACGTGAACTTAATATCGACTGTGTCAAGATAGATAAGTTTTTCATCGATAAATTACTTACTTTAAAGAAACAGGAAGCTATTACCGGAGATATTGTCTCACTCGCTCACAAGCTGGGTCACTGTGTCATTGCCGAGGGAGTCGAGCACATCGCACAACGGCGGTACCTTGAAGAGTACGGATGTGATAAATTTCAGGGATATTTGATCAGTAGACCTCTTGATGAAGATGCTGCTGTTGAGCTATTAGTTAGGCAACGTGATCTTTCAGATACGGATACGGCCCCCACGAAACAATGAATGACGATATATGAAAAATAGGCCTAAAAATCTATCAATAAAGCATACAATCATTTCACTTTTTATCATCGCCATGGTCATCGCAGCCTGTGCCATCGGGTATATTATTTTTTCCCGATGGTATACTTCGGCAGAAGATACCGCCAGACGCATATCGGCCACTGTGAGTGAACAGATACATGACAAGATCAAGTCGTTCATGGACCTTCCTAATATTCTGAACGATGCCGGACATAATTTCCTGAACAACAGGATCATAGATATTGATGATGAGCAGCAGCGAGATAAGTTCTTTGTCAGTTCGCTGGCATCCAGTTCAGAAGATATCTATAGTTTCAGTTATGGTACCGAACAGGGGGAATACTATGGGGCTCGTAGAAATGAGCATGGCTCCATAGAGATAATGCGCAATAATTCCGCAACAGGTGGAACTTCTTGGTATTATTCGGTAAATGACGACCTTACCACCGGTGATGTGGTGGTTCAAGCAGGCACCTTCGATCCAAGGACTCGTGCATGGTACCTCGCGGCAAAAGAATCGGGGAAACAAGCACTTTCCCCTGTTTACAAGCATTTCGTGATGGATGATTTGACGATTTCCGCTTCTAGACCGGTCTTTGATGCAAATGGAGAGCTTGAAGGAGTGATCGGAACACATATGCTGTTATCTAATATTGGCCATTTCCTTGAACAAACTCTGAACGATTATCAAGGTAATGCAATCATAGTCGAGAAAGAGACCGGACTTCTCATAGCAAATTCCATGGATTTGGCAAATTTCTCTCGTACAAAGGAAGGAACATTATATAGGGTTAGTGTGCATGACATTGATAATCCGACTTTGATCGAAGCATATGAAGTGTATCGTACTGAACAGAACCTCCATCATACTGGTATCGATAAGACTAAAAGGATGTATGCCAATATCAGTGAGTATCAATCAACCGGAGCTGAGTGGCTGGTGATATCGGTAATCCCCGGTGATTTTGTATTGGACCCAGTGCTTGAAAGTATATTCATGACGATAATCTTGATAGCCATTGCAATTCTGATAATTACCTTCCTCTATAATCTATTGGCAAATAGATTATTCAGACCGGTGCGGGACTTGCTCAATATTTCCTCTGCATTTTCCTCGGGCGATTTGTCAAAGCGTGCAAAAGTGATAAGAAAAGATGAAATTGGCAATATTTCGAGCAGCTTCAACCAGGTTGCCGATGAGATGCAATTCCTTATCAACAACCTTGAAGAAAACGTAGAACAAAGGACAACAGCACTACACAATGCGAATATTGAGTTGGAGAAAAACAAAGGGCAACTCCAACTTATTCTCGATTCAACAGCCGAAGCCATCTATGGAATCGATCGTAACGGGAATTGCACGTTTTGCAATCTCAGTTCCATAGGATTGCTGGGGTATGCTCAGCAAGAAGATCTTCTTGGAAAAAATATGCACGAGATGATTCACCATAGTTATTCCGATGGAACTTTGATGCCCAGTGATGAGTGCAAGATCTTTCAATCGATTAGGGACGGCAAAGGATATGCATCTGAAGATGAGGTGTTTTGGAGAGCAAACGGAACTTCATTTGATGTTGCTTACCATGCATATCCACAGATTCGCGACAACCAGATAATCGGTGGGGTGGTCACATTCATGGATATCACCGAACGCAAGCAGCGAGAACGCGAAATCAACTACCTCATGTGCCATGACACGCTTACCGGTCTACATAACAGGAGTTGCTTTGAACAACACTACAGAGAGCTTGATATCCAAGAAAATCTTCCGTTATCAATAATATTTGCAGATATCAATGGTTTGAAAATGGTTAATGACATTTTTGGCCACGCCTCCGGTGACAGACTTATAAAAACATCAGCTGACATTCTCGAACACGCTTCTCGTGAACGTGATTTGATCGCTCGGATTGGTGGGGATGAATTCGTAGTGTTGATGCCAAAGACTGATAAAGCCATGGCAAGGGACATTGTTGATCAGATCCAGATGGAGGTATCGGAGGCTCGTATTGAGGCGATGAAATGCAGTATCTCAATCGGTATTGGTACAAAAGAACACCCTGATCAATCAATCGAAGAGATCATGACCGATGCCGAGAATGAGATGTACAGGGATAAGGCGATCAACCGAACCTCTGTCAATGATGAAATCATAGACACGCTTCAAGAAACATTACATGCAAGAAGTGCAAGAGAAAAGCAGCATTCAGAATTTGTCAGTGAATATTGTGGTAAGTTGGGCATGGCATTGCAATTGCGCGAGACTGAGGTTGCAACCTTAAAACGTGCGGGCTATCTGCATGATATCGGAAAAATAACCTTGGATGAGAAACTACTGGAGAAAAGTTCGTTAACCGATGAAGAGTACGAGAGAATGCACATGCATTCAGTTGCAGGATTCAGAATACTAAATCTTTTTGACCATACGCTTGATTTGGCAGAGTATATCTATAGTCATCATGAGCGTTGGGATGGTACAGGGTATCCTCGAAAATTACGCGGCAATCAGATTCCGAAGATCGCCCGCATCCTATCAATCGTTGAAACCTATGAGCGAGTATTGAATAGAGGAACTCGGTCCTATGATGAAAGGAAACATGAAGCCCTGACCGTTATCAAAGAGGGTGCCGGTACTCAATTCGATCCGCACTTTGCGAAAGTCTTCATCGAGCTTATTGAACAAGAAGCCCAAGCATAACAACTATTGGAGAGCAGACGGTTGTATTCCAGGATCGGGAGCACCTGCCCGTAGCAGTTTTTTGTTGCGTGACATTACCCACCCTTCGATTGCCATGATTGTTCCGGTAACGAATAACATCCATTCGATTTTGATTACGTCGGCGAGCGGACCGAAGAATAACATCGCCAACGGCATCACCGAACTGGAGATCATGCTAAATACTCCGAATACCCTGCCTAGATAGGCTGGATCAACCTTTTGTTGGAGTAACACGGTGAACGGGGTGTTGAATAACGGCATGCTTACCCCAATGATTGCCATACAGGCAAGATATATCCAAAAAGGGGGGATCAGAGACATGGCAATGATAAATACCCCGTTTATCAATATGCTCAATACCATGGTGTGTAACTTGTTAGCAAAGCCTTTCCATAGGGCAATCAATGCGCCGCCGATCATCATACCACCTGAAAAGGTGACTTCAATTGCAGTTAGGCGCCATATGTCGGGTCCGTAATTTCGAGTGGTTTGCAATGGTGAGAGAAATGCTATGGGAGAGACCAGAACAAAGAAGAATGCGCAAAATACAAAGAGCGTTTTAATAAAATCATGGTGATGGATATAGATGATCCCATCACGAAGGTCGGTGAAATAACTTACCTTGATGGTTCCGTTTATTCGCTTTTGGGTTGGAATCTTCAAGAGAAAAAGAAGAATCCCGATTGCAAGGGCAGCCGTGAGCACATCGATGCCAAATATCTGTTCGATCGGTGTTATTGATAATAATGCGCCACTGAGTATGGGTGATATGATCGAAACACATGCCTGGATACTCTGTTGGATACCATTTACCTTAGTAAGTTGTTCATTCGGGACCAGTTGGGGTAACAGAGCGCTTACGGCAGGAGTCTGAATTCCATTTCCGAATGAGCGGATGGCCATGACCACAAATAATTGCCATAGTGATTCAAAACCAAAGT